>Ga0115005_10000254_pt1 | contig 40782 bp, 42 predicted proteins | sample ArcOceMetagenome_FD_87163 | JGI IMG/M metagenome (GOLD analysis project Ga0115005, IMG submission 87163) | Marine eukaryotic phytoplankton communities from Arctic Ocean - Arctic Ocean - Greenland ARC118M Metagenome | ecosystem: Environmental > Aquatic > Marine > Oceanic | place: Arctic Ocean... | reverse complement strand
TTGTAAAAACATTCCCCATTGTTTCAATACCTAAAGATAAAGGTGTAACGTCTAATAACAATACATCTTTTACATCTCCAGATAAAACTCCACCCTGAATTGCAGCTCCTAAAGCAACAACCTCATCAGGATTTACACCTTTACTCGGTGATTTTTTAAAGAACTTTTCAACAGCTTCTTGTACAGCAGGTATTCTTGTAGAACCTCCAACTAATACGATTTCATCGATATCAGATATTGTTAAATCAGCATTTTTTAACGCTTTTTGACAAGGTGCGATTGTTCTTTTTACTAAATCATCAATTAAAGCTTCAAATTTAGCTCTAGTCATTGTTCTTACCAAGTGTTTTGGTCCGCTAGCGGTAGCCGTAATATATGGTAAGTTAATTTCTGTTGATGTTGTGCTAGATAATTCAATCTTTGCTTTTTCTGCAGCTTCTTTTAGACGTTGTAAAGACATTGGGTCTTTACGTAAATCCATTCCTTCTTCAGCGCTAAATTCATCTGCTAACCAGTTGATTATTTTTTCATCAATATCATCACCACCTAAATGAGTATCTCCATCTGTAGCTAATACTTCAAAAACACCATCTCCTAATTCTAAGATAGAAACATCATGTGTTCCACCACCAAAATCAAAAACAACAATTTTCTTATCGTCATGAGATTTGTCTAATCCATAAGCTAATGCAGCAGCAGTTGGCTCATTTATAATTCTTTTTACTTGTAAACCTGCAATTTCACCAGCTTCTTTTGTTGCTTGACGTTGTGCATCATTAAAATACGCTGGTACAGTAATAACTGCTTCAGTAACCTCAGTTCCTAAATAGTCTTCTGCAGTTTTTTTCATTTTCTGTAACACCATTGCAGAAATTTCTTGAGGCGTATATAAACGACCATCAATATCTACTCTTGGAGTGTCATTATCTCCTTTTACTACTTTATAAGGAACTCTTTTAGCTTCTTTAGTAGATTCAGAAAATTTATTACCCATAAAACGTTTAATAGAATAAACTGTTTTTGTTGGATTTGTTACAGCTTGTCTTTTAGCTGGGTCACCAACTTTACGCTCTCCTCCTTCAATAAAGGCAACAATAGATGGTGTTGTTCTTTTTCCTTCTGCATTAGGAATTACAACTGGTTCATTTCCTTCCATTACAGAAACACATGAATTTGTTGTTCCTAAATCGATTCCGATTATTTTACTCATAATAATTTATTTATATTATTTTTTAAATTCAATTTTACATTTTCTATTAGTCAAACGGTGTGCCAACCGCTTTTTGACTTGAAAATGTCAGTTTTTAAAAAAAAACATTTACTTTGATGTGACATTATGACATAAAACATATTTTATATATGGATCAGAGTGAATATTTGAAAAGTATGCTTATTTCGCTATATTTAAATTGTTTATTTAGATTTACATTTTATTTAAGGAACCAAAGACATTATAAAGTTTGAATTTGATGAGAAAATAGACGGTCAAACTGTTTTGGGCTCTAATGGAAAAGAATTAGCAACATATTTAGTGATTTTTTAATAAAAAAAAAGCAACCCAATGAGCCAAAAACTAGATGTGGTAATAGCGAAAGTTATTAAAGCTATTGGAATAACTGAAAGAAGTTAGTATAGAGCTTTCATTTACTAGGTGTTAGCTGTTAAATTCGGAAATAATTTTGTTTATAAATTTATATTTTTGATAAAAAATATAGCTCATTCAGTTGAATTTTTTAAATTTACCAAATTTTTAAGTTTAATTTTTACGAATGTCGCAATTTATTAGTGTTTTTGATATGTTGAAGATTGGTATTGGCCCATCAAGTTCCCATACTCTTGGTCCTTGGAGAGCCGCTCAACAATGGATTAAAATTTTAAAAGAGAATAACCTATTTCACCAAATAGATGGAATTAGAATAGATTTATTTGGTTCTTTATCTTTAACAGGAAAAGGCCATGCCACTGATTATGCCATTTTATTGGGTTTAAGTGGTACAGATCCTGAATATATCCCTATTAATGACATTGAGCAGATTATTAATCAAATAAAAAGTCAAAAAAAAATACAATTTAACAACGAAAAAGAAATTTCTTTTTCAGTTGAAAATATTGTTTTTAACAAAGACTTTCTTCCTTTTCATGCAAATGGAATAACGTTTAGAGGGTTTTGTAAAGGCAAAGAAGTTTCTACTCAGACCTATTATTCTATTGGTGGCGGTTTTATTGTCCAAGAAGACGATCATTTAGAAGAGAAAATAGATATAAATAAAAAGAACTTTCCTTTCCCTATAAATAGGGCTGTTCAATTAGAAGAATATTGTGAAAAAGAAAACGTATCAATTTCTGAAATTGTTTATAACAACGAATTGGAAATTAATACTGCAGAACATATAGACAAAGAACTTCATAGAATTTGGTCAACCATGTTAGAGAGTATGTATATAGGTTGTCATACGGAAGGGAAACTACCGGGCGGTTTAAATGTAAAAAGACGGGCTTTTGATACGCATCAAAAACTAATTAAAGATACGAGTTATACAAATCCTAAAGAATGGGTTACAGCGATAAGAAGTACCGAAGTAAAATTTAGGGAAATTTTGAAATGGGTAAGTTGTTTTGCACTTGCCGTAAATGAAGTAAATGCTGCTTTAGGTAGAGTTGTAACTGCACCGACAAATGGAAGTGCAGGTGTAATACCTGCAGTTTTAATGTACTATTTGGTTATAGAAAATCATGAAGCTGATTTTAGTCATGTTAAGAAGTTCTTATTAACAGCTGGTGAAATTGGAAGTATTTTTAAGAAAAATGCTACAATTTCTGCAGCAATGGGAGGCTGTCAAGCAGAAATTGGAGTTTCTTCTGCAATGGCAGCAGCAGCATTAACAGAATTATTAGGCGGTACAGCAGCCCAATCTTTGGTTGCAGCAGAAATAGCAATGGAGCATCATCTGGGCTTAACTTGTGACCCTATTGGAGGCTTGGTTCAAATACCTTGTATCGAAAGAAATGCAATGGGTGCGATTAAAGCAATTAATGCTGCGGAAATGGCTTTAGAAACTGATCCTAAAGATGTGAAAGTTCCTTTAGACAAAGTAATTGACACGATGTGGGAAACTGCAAAAGATATGCATAAAAACTACAAAGAAACTTCAGAAGGAGGTTTGGCAATTAATGTTGGATTGGCAGATTGCTAGATTTAAAAAAATATAAATTTGCCTTTTAAATTTAGTTGATTCTTGCTTTTTTTTTAACATAAAAAAACAGTTAAGTTTTGGTTGGTTTAAGTTTTTTAAAATTCAAAAATTAAGGCATAAAATACCAAAAATACCAAAAATACTCAAAATCAGGTTTTTACAAATTTCAATTTAAACAAGTTACTTGACCTACCTCAATTGATCAATTCTAAACTACCTGAAAATACTTTTAATTCTTGGATGCAAGACTCAAAAGGTAATATTCCAAATTGGGTAGGTAAATTTTACAGAGTATCTGCTCTTGTAGTTTTATTAAATTCACTAATGATGATTCTGTCACCTATATGGTCTGGTAGAATGGAAGAAAATTTAGAGATTTTAGGTAACATTCTTTCGATGCTTATATGGATTTATGCCGCATTTCCTATTTCTCGGGTTATAAGATCAGTTGGAGATAGTTCGGCATCGTCTAAAAGTGGAATGATTGATTTTATTTTTAAAGACTTAGCAATTGCAAATATATAAGTAATGGGGCATGTTGCTGCGTTAGTTGCTTTATTTAGTGCTTTTACTATGACACTGTCATGGGCTACTTCAGTGAATATTTCTGGGAATTTTGTTACGGGATGGATTTCGAATATTGATTATTCTTATGCTTTGCCAATGGCAGCTACTGCTGAATTATCGACTCTTTTAAATCTTGAGTTTATCGGAGATATTTAGCTAAAGATTGGGCAAATTAGGATCCTACAAGGGCTTGGAGTTGGGATGGTTTAATGTCTGTTGCTTGAGAATATATTGGAGTAGCTGTAGTTTTAGCTAAACTTTATGTTGTACTAGCAATCTATAAATTTTTCTATAGTATTTGACTAGTTTGGTAAATTGGATACAAAGTCCATACTTACCATTTACAACTAAATAATAACCCTGCATAAAATAGTGTTATTGTGAAATAGCTGTATTAAAAATTATTTTTTATTAAATTCCCAAGAATAAGTGTAACTCATTTCTTGGGAATTTTATTTACTAATCAATATTTAATTAGTCATTTGAGCTATTTACAGCTAATGTATAAACAACTAAACCAAATCCTATTTTATTGATTGCATCAGCAATGTTGTATAAAACATCTACATTGAAGCTACCTAGAAATTGAGTATACCAGCCTTCAGTTCCAGCCATATATCCTAAAGGATAAATTGCCCATCCTACTAGCACAAACCAACATAAAGTTTTGTGTGCTTTTAATACTGCACCACCAGCTTCTACAGCTAATTTCTTTGCAGATCCTAACCAAATATCATAAACAATAACAAAGTATGCTGCTCCAGAGATGAATCCCCACATAGCTGCACTATCAGTATATACTGCTTCTCCAAAATATCCTGTTACTAGCATAATAGTTGACAAGAAGATTAATCTCCACATCATTGATTTTTTTGCTCCGGCTACCTTTAATATTAAATAAAATTCAACACACATTAATGGCACGGTTAAAATCCAATCTACATAACGGAAGAAAGTTGGTGAATCACCCGTTGAAGCCCAATAGTCTCTCATGTAAAAGTAGTGAACGGCCGCAATAAAAGTAATTAAACCAGAAACTAAAAGTGAGGTTCTCCATTTCTTATCAACACTATTCATTGAAAAGAAGAAAAATACAGATGCTGCCATCATAGCCATACAACCTACAAAAAATGTAAATCCAACGTAATCATCTGGCGCCATTTTAGTAACGGCAAGAAAGTTAATAGATAAATTCATAATTTTTAAAAGAAATTAAGTTAGTAAAATAATTCATTGTTTAATGTTTTAACATAAACCCTAAACCAAATATATGAATAAAATTATTAACTTTGCATTATGAATATGATATTTATTAGAAATTATCAAAATTTAATGCTTTTTTTTACATTTTTCTTGTTTTGGTTGAGTATTCAGTTTGGAGAAGTAGTCGAAGATTTTCTAGCGTACGTAATGATAATTTCATTAGGTATTTTACATGGAGCTAATGATTTATTAATTTTATCAATAAAGGATAAAAAGGATAAAAATTTCATAAAAAACCTTATAATTTATGTCAGTATAATTATTTTGTGCTTAATAATTTATATGTTTAGTTCTTTTATTGCTATTCTGTTATTTGTTTTATTGAGCTCTTATCATTTCGGGGAAGAACACCTTAGCAAGAAAATAAACGTAAACGTATTATTTAATTCTTTGTATTTTTTAGCTTACGGGGTGTTTATCTTTTCTTTAATTTTTTATCAATCTACCGCTGATGTTGATATAATAATGAAAGAACTAACAAGTTTAACCTTCACTAAGGCCCAAATAGAAATAAGTTTACTTTTGAGTGCGATCTTTTTATTTGCAGGAAGTTTGTATCTGATTTTAACTAAAAGAAATAAGTCAAAAATATTTATAGAAGAGATTTTTTATTTAGTGCTACTTTTTCTTGTATTTAAAACCTCTTCTCTAATATTAGGTTTTGCTATTTATTTTATTTTTTGGCATTCTATACCTTCTATTATTCATCAGGTAGAATTTATTTCTGGAAACTTAAATAAGAAAAGTATATTTTTTTATGTAAAAAAAGCTCTTATTTATTGGTCCATTAGCATTGTGGGTTTATTAATTTTGTACCAATTAGTTCCGCAAATAGAATTGTTTGCTACAGTCGTTTTTGTAATTTTATTTGCAGTAACGGCGCCACACGCTTGGGTGATGCACAAAATGAAAAGTTAACGAGTAAATACTAGGTCATTTCCAGAAGACATTTCTTGAGAAAAACGATACCTATCAACATTAAAACCTTTTAACTCTTCAATTGTTTTAACGTTATGATTAATAATATAACGAACCATTAATCCACGTGCTTTTTTAGCAAATGTCATAATCGTTTTATATTCTCCGTTTTTAAAATCTTTAAAAACAGGCGTGATCATTGGTACTTTTAAAATTTTTTTAGGAATCACTTTAAAGTATTCGGTACTTGCTAAATTAACAAGTAACTCACCATCTTTTAGCTCTTCATTTAGAGATTTTGCAACTGTGTCATTCCAAAATTTGTATAGATTTTCAGTGCTTCCAACTTTTAACTTAGTTCCCATTTCTAAGCGGTAAGGTTGAATTAAATCTAAGGGTTTCAACAATCCGTATAAACCAGATAAAATCCTTAAACGTTCTTGTAATATTGGCAGTTTTTCCTCTTCTAATGAATTTATATCAATTCCTCGAAAAACTTCTCCGGTAAAAGCATAAATAGCTTGTTTCGAATTTTCAGTTGAAAAAGGAACTTTCCAAGTTTGATTTCGCTCATAATTCAAAGAAGCTAAATCATTAGAAATTTTCATTAAATCTGATAATTTGTTTTTTGAAAACGTTTTTAACTTCTTATTCAGCTTTTCAGAGTGTTCTAGAAAACGAGGTTGCGTATGCAAACTTGTTGGTACTTTAGTCTCAAAATCTAAAGATTTTGCTGGAGATATAATGATTTTCATTTTGTGCGCTTAAAAAAATTAAAGTATAAATGTACAAATCATTATAAAGTTTCTCAAAGAAATACATCAATTTAAATTGATAAACCTATTTAGAAAATTGATTGAGATTATTTTTTGTTTTTTTTATCTATAAAAATCAAACTATATGATTTATATTGGGTCAAAGAATAGCAATCAAATAAATAATACTTGAGTAAAGACGCTGAACTTGTAAAAAAGTTAAAGGATTCTTCATTAAAAGACACTGCTTTTAGTGAGTTGCTTGATGTCTATCAAGAGCGTTTATATTGGCATGTTAGAAAGATTGTTACAACCCACGAAAACGCTGATGATGTCTTGCAAAACACCTTTATTAGAATCTATAAAAGTATTGGTGATTTTCAAGAAAAAAGTAGCTTACATACTTGGATGTATAGAATTGCGTACAATGAATCAATCCGATTTTTAGATAAAAACAAAAAGAAAGACTATGATAACATTGATGAGGTTTCTGAATCTAATTTAGAGGTTTTATTTGAAGATGAATATTTTGATGGAGATGAGATTCAGAATAAACTTACTAAACTTATTAACGGATTTACAGAAAAACAAAAGCGGGTTTTTCAAATGAAATATTTTGATGACTTAAGTTTTAGAAAGATATCTGAAATTTTAGATGTATCCGAAAGCACATTAAAATCAACGTATTACACAGTCGTAAAAATTATTGAAGAAAAAATATTTTTATAAATCCAAACTATTGGTAACAAGTTAGGTCCAACTTATATATTATGGGAAAATCAACAGAAAATGGTAACAAAAAAAGCTTTCTAACAAAAGGTTTTAAAGGTGATATTTCTAAACATCATAAAAAATATTTAGGAACTGATGTCCCTGAAGGGTATTTTGTGAAGTCTAAAATCTCAATTTTAGATAAGATAAAAGTAGATTTTATAATTGAGGAGCCTAAGGAAATTAAAAAACAATTAGTTTTTTCGATGGAACCTCAGTTTAAGTATTTGGTTGCAGCATCTTTAGTTTTTGCTTTGAGTTTAACCGTTTGGCTACAAAATTCAAATAAAATAGATACGATAAATGAAACCAACTTTGAGTTGTTAGCTTTTTCTGATGATGTTTTATTTGACTCATTATTTATAGATGAAACGGAATTTGAGGTATTTACAGACGTTACTTTATTCAATGAAGTAGTAGTGAAAGCAGAACTTTCTGAACAAAAATTGGATAATTTAATTTTGGATAACCTAATTTTAGGAGACTCATTATTGGACCATCATATTAATGATGTATTGGTTGAAACTATTATTTTATAAAAAAAGATATAAATTTTCAAACTATTTTAAAAAGTACAGTTCTAAGTAATAGAAACAATTATTAATTAAAAATTTACACATTATGAAAATTTCAATTTTAAAACAGCGTATTTTTAAATCAAATATTTTATTTTTTACAATTACAGCATTTATTTTATCAGCTCTATTATTTACATCTTGTTCAGATTCAGAATCTATCGATGGACTTGGATTAGATAGTTCAGCCTTAATAGAAAAAATCGAAAGTGCAGCAAAAGTGTTAGTAGCGTCATCAAGTTTGCCAGCTGCAACAGAAATAGTACTTAGAGAAGATTTAGCAGATAGTTTTATTATAGGGGCAGAATTAGCAGTAGGTTTAGGTTATAAAGTTGCTATAGCAACAGACAATGAATCTAGAGAAGAAGTTAATAGTGATGTTTACTTTTCTATTGAAGGAAAACAATTAGCCGACACTAATGAGAAAAGAAGAAAAAGAAGACATAAATGTTTTGAATTTATATTTCCAATAGATTTTATAATGGCAGATGATACATCAATTACTTTAGCTAGTAAAGATGATTGGAGCTTAATTAGAGATTGGTATGATGCACATCCTGATGAAACGGAAAGACCAGAATTATTATTTCCTATTGATATAACATTAGAGGATGGAACTGTGCAAACTTTAATTGATAGTAATGAGTTAAAAGCAGTAAAAGAGTCTTGTAAAAGAGGAAAAGACAAAAGAAAGTGTTTTAAATTAATATTACCTGTAAGTTTTACAATGCCAGATGCAACTTTAATAGAGGTTGCTGAAAGAGCAGATTTTAAATTACTTAGAGAATGGCGCAAGGCAAACCCAGCTGCTACAAAAAAAGGAAGTTTAAATTTTCCAGTTGATATTGAATATAAAGAGGGTACTTTAGTAACAGTAAATGATCAAACAGGATTTGAGGCAGCTAAAGATGCATGTAAAAATTAATATATAATTTTGTACTTTAGATTTTAAAGAGTTAAAAGCAATAAAAATGAAATTAAAAACCATCATATTAACTTTAAGCTTTCTTAGTTTGATGCTGTTGAATACAAAAATTTTTGCTCAAGATTCTAGTTTTAGTTTAATTCAAAAAGAGTTAACACAGCAACAGCGGACTTTATTGCAGAAGGAAAAAAAGGCAATGAAAACAAATCGTGAAGCTTTTAAAGCATCACTTTCAAAAGAACAATTAACCATTTTAGGAGACAAAACAATTTCTAAGAATGAAATTAGAAAACGTTTGGTAGCTACCTTTTCTGGAAATCAAAAAAGTATGGTTAGAAATCAACAAGTTAGTTTGAGAAAAACCAGAGATAATTTTAGGAAAACGCTTACTGGAGAGCAAAGAAAAATGCTAAAAGAAAGAATTGATAAAATTAGAAAATCTAAAGATAGAGGAGAACTTAAAGGTGGTCCAAGAATAAATAATGCTAATAATGGAAAGAAAAAAAGGAACAGAGGAAATTAGCTTTTAACTATCTATGATATATCTTTTTCAAGGATTAAAAAACACTATAAAAGTTTTTGGGTTGCTATTGTTTTCAATGGCAACCTCTTTTTATTCTTATGGACAAACAGAGGATTTAGAGGGTTTAGAGGATTTAGATGGTTTAATTGATGAACTTTTTTTTAACGAGCAACAATTTTTAGAGGAGTTGATGGAAAGCGATTTTTCTTTTTTATATACTTCAGTTTCTTATAATAGCAATACTTATTTCTCAGGACGAGATTCTGGTACAGATCAATTTAATGTCATTCCACAAGTTTCTTATTATCATTCTTCGGGATTTAATGCAAGTATATCAGGAGTTTATTACCAAAATTTTGATCCAAGTTGGGATTTTACAAGCCTTTCTTTAGGGTATTTTAATACCTTAGGAAGAAACAAAAATATACTTTACAATTTAGGTTACACAAAGTATTTATATACAGATGATTTTGATGATTTTACAAATTCTTTTGATTTTAGTATTGGAATCAGAAATAAAAAAAGAACCTTAGGTACAACAATTTCTGCTTCTTATCTTTTTGGTTCAGACGAATCTTATCAACTGGTTTCGAATAGTTTTGTGAATTTTATGTTAAAAAGAAGTTCTAATTTTGCATTAAGATTTCGACCAAATATCAATTTTATAATTGCTAGACAAAGCATTTTTTTTAGAAAACTAGTAAAAATGCCTAATGGACCTCAAGTACTAGAGTTTACACAAAATGTGTTCGATTTATTAAACACCCAAATCAGTTTTCCACTTTCATTAACCACAAATTCTTTGGATTTTGAATTAGGCTACCATTTTAATATACCAAGCGCTATAGCTAGCGAAGGCAATTTAAGTAATACCGGATTTTTTAATCTGTCTATTGGTTATATGTTCGACTTTAATAAAAAATAAAAGATTCTTTTTTATAGTATTAATTAATCGTAATATTGCAATAAACAAATTAAAATGGGTTTAACAAAATCAGAAATATTTACAGAAGAACAAAATCAAATAGCTGCGATTGCAAAGGTGTTAGGTCACCCTGCAAGAATCGCCATTTTAGAGTTTTTGATCAAATTAAAATCTTGTGTTTGTGGAGATTTAGTAAAAGAAATTGGTTTGGCACAACCAACTATTTCTCAACATTTAAAAGAATTGAAAAATGTTGGGATTATTAAAGGAAAAATAGAAGGTACAAGCGTTTGCTATTGTATTCATCTAAAAAATTGGGAACAAATAAAAAACACATTAGGTCAGTTTCTTAATAAAAATTCAACAGAAAACTGTTGTTAAAAATATAAATCATGAAATTATCAGAGATTAAAAGTCATTTAAAGGGTTTAGATAAAATTATATTTCAATTACCAAATGGAGAATTGGTACCCAATCATTTTCATGTAACAGAAGTCGGTAAAATAACTAAAGATTTTATTGATTGTGGAGGTAAAGTTAGAAGTGAAGTTGTTATTAATTTTCAACTTTGGGAAGAAAATGATTACGATCATAGATTACATCCAGAGAAATTGATGCAAATCATAGAATTGTCTGAAAAGAGGTTCAATTTTGACGATTTAGAAATTGAAGTAGAATACCAAGGAAAAGAAACGATTGGTAAATACAATTTAGATTTTGATGGAGCTAACTTTTTGTTAACCTCAAAAATCACAGCTTGTTTAGCATTAGATGCTTGTGGAGTTTCGCAAGAAAAACAAAAAGTTAAAATTTCTGAAGTACAAAGTTCCTGTTGTGATCCAAGTTCTGGTTGTTGTTAATTTATTTCCCGTTAGTTATTTGTAGAAAATATTTCATCAACTTTTGCTTGTGGGCACAATAAAGACAGAACAAGTTTTTTTTATCATAATCTTTTTTGCAAAAAAAAAATCACACCTTTTAGGGGCATTATATATTTGCTTTCATCTTTAAATTAATTTTATTCTACATCCTTAGAATTCTCACTATAAGTTCTCCATTTTTCTAAACAGTCAACAATATCTTGAGGAACTTCAGAATTAAACTGCAAAAACTCACCCGTTGTTGGATGGTTAAAGCCTAAGGTTTTTGCATGTAATGCTTGTCTTGGTAATACCTTAAAGCAGTTATGCACAAATTGCTTGTATTTAGTAAAGGTTGTTCCTTTTAGAATGTCATCTCCTCCATAACGCTCATCGTTAAAGAGTGTGTGACCAATATGTTTAAAATGTGCTCTAATTTGGTGCGTTCTTCCTGTTTCTAACTTACATTGTACTAATGTAACATAAGTCAATCGTTCTAAAACTTTATAATGGGTTACTGCATGTTTGCCAAAGTCGCCATCAGGAAATACATCCATTTGTAAGCGATTCTTTAAGCTTCGTCCAATATTACCTTCAATTCTTCCTTCATCAGCTTCCATATTTCCCCAGACTAACGCATAATATAAACGTTCTGTAGTTCTATCAAAAAATTGTTTAGATAAATTTGACATGGCAAATTCGGTTTTTGCTACCACTAATAATCCACTTGTGTCTTTATCAATTCGATGCACTAAACCTGGTCTTTCATTAGAGTTTGTAGGTAAATTTTCTATATGATGAATTAAGCCATTTACCAAAGTTCCAGAATAATTACCATGACCTGGATGTACAACCATTCCTGCTGGTTTGTTCACAACAATAACAACATCATCCTCGTAAACAATGTCTAAGGGAATATCTTCTGCAACTAATAAATTTTCTGCTGGTGGATATGCCAAAACAACTCTTACAACATCATTTGGTTTTACTTTATGATTCGATTTTATAGCAATATCATTCACGAAAATATTTCCAGCTTTAGCAGCTTGTTGTAATTTATTTCTTGTTGCATTTTCAATGAAGTTCATTAAAAACTTATCAACTCTTAAAGGCTCTTGGCCTTCACTAGCGGTAAACCTGTAATGTTCGTGCAAATCGTCATTTTCAATATCTTCAGAATTGTTTTCTTGCATGTTTTTATTTTAGTTGCAAAGTTTAAAAGTTGCAAAGTCTTAAATTAGTAAAGTTTTTATTTTTCTAACAGCGAACGGTTAATTTCTTCTTCCATCACCTAAAACCAACTCAATAATAGAGTTTTTCGGTAATTTATCATCTGGATTTATTATTTCTCCTTTATGCCTTAAACCTCTTACGACATCTTTACCAATATCTTTTACATACGTATAATTTGTACCCGCAATAAAACCAATGGCTTGCAGCTCAGAAATAGCTTGTCTTTTCGTACGACCGTTTAAATTAGTAACTGTAATATCTCTATATTTAGAGGGGTTCAAAGTCAAATAAATTTTACGTTTTTCTTTTACAAAATCACCAGTTTCTGGACTTTGTTCAATAACTGATTTATTAGGGTAAGTAGGGTTGTAACTGGCACTATCAATTACTTTAAAATCTAAATCCAATTCTTTAAGAGTTCTTGCTGCTTCCGTAATTGTTAGTTTATGTAAATCTGGAACTTGTATTTTTTGATCGTGATTTGTAGTCGTATTTAACCAAAATTTTAATAAAAAAACAATTACGACTAAACCAATGATTGCAAATGCAATTTGTTTAAAAAAAGATTTACTTTTAAAAAACTGAATAATACTCATTTTTTGATTTTTTAGAACGTACAAAGATATAAAAACTAAACGTTGTTGTTTCTATTTATATTTTGATAAATTTGTTTTTATTATTTTACATAGATGGAAAAAACGATAGCTATTGTAATGGGTGGGTTTTCATCCGAGGTTAACATTTCTTTAAAGAGCGGAAATGTTGTGTACAATCATTTGGATAGAGAAAAGTACAATCCTTTTAGAGTTTATATTTTAAGGGATAAATGGTTCGCTTTAGACGATGAAGAGAATGAATATCCAATAAGTAAAAATGATTTTTCATTTACAAAAAATGGCAACGTAATTACTTTTGATTGTGTGTTTAATGCGATTCATGGAAATCCCGGAGAAAATGGAGAATTGCTTGCCTATTTTAGCGTAATAGGAATCAAACATACTTCGGCACCTTTTTATCAAATGGCGTTAACTTTTAATAAGAGAGATACGTTAAGCGTTGTTAAAGAATATGGTATTAAAACAGCATTTTCTGTTTATTTAAATAATGGAGATGAGGTTGATTTAGATAGCATAATAGGTAAAGTTGGTTTGCCTTGTTTTGTGAAGCCGAATAAGGCTGGTTCAAGCTATGGTATTTCTAAAGCACATACTAAAGAAGAAATACTACCTGCAATAGAGAAAGCTTATAAAGAAGATTCAGAAATTTTAATTGAATCTTTTTTAGATGGAGTAGAGGTTTCTGTTGGCGTTATTCAATATAAAGGAAAGACAAAAGTATTACCAACAACCGAGATTGTTACAGAGAATGATTTCTTTGATTATGAGGCAAAATACAAAGGAAAATCTCAAGAAATTACTCCTGCTAGAATTTCTTTAGAAGAACAAAATAAGATAGAGGTTATTGCAGAAAAAGTTTATACAATTTTAAAGATGTCTGGTTTTTCTAGATCGGAATATATTTTTGTTGATGGAGAACCTTATTTTCTAGAAATAAATACGGTGCCAGGTTTAACAGAAGAGAGTATTTTACCACAACAAGCAAAAGCGGCAGGCATTTCTTTAAAAGAATTATTTGAATCAGTGATTGAATCGGCTCTTGTATAGAGTTACTTTGTTCATTCACTTATTTTTTACAGATAAACTTTTAAAGGCATATTAAATTAAATATTTATAACATGAAAAGAGCAATTTTTCCAGGATCATTTGATCCAATTACATTAGGTCATTACGACATCATTGAAAGAGGTGTAAATTTGTTTGATGAACTTATTATCGCAATTGGTATAAATGCTGACAAAAAATATATGTTTTCTCTAGAAGAGCGTAAAAAATTTATTGAAGATTGTTTTAAACACGAACCTAAAATAAAGGTCGTTGCGTATGAGGGTTTAACAGTTCACTTCTGTCAAAAAAATAAGGTAGACTTTATTTTAAGAGGGTTAAGGAATCCTGCAGATTTTGAATTTGAAAAAGCAATTGCTCATACAAACAGAGATTTAGGACCTATAGAAACTGTTTTTTTATTAACCGCAGCAAGTACATCTTATATATCATCATCTATTGTAAGAGACGTAATTAGGAATGATGGAGATTATACAAAATTAGTGCCTAAAACGGTTAGAGTTCTATAATTATGAAATTAAAATCAAACTTAATTTTAAAAATAACAGCACTTGTTTCTTTTCTTTTATTCATGGTTTCTTGTGATACTTCATCTAAAGAAAGTAAAGATTTTATCACACTTTTCGAAGCATCAAGAGGGACAGAAACTCCGGAGTATAAGGATGTAATATCTTATTATTCAAAACTGTCAAAAGCATATAGCCAAATTTCATTATTCTCTTTTGGGCAAACAGATTCTGGAGAACCTTTGCATTTGGTTGTCTATAATAGAGAGGGTATTTATAATATTGACGAAATTAAGAATTCACCTAAAAATAGAATCTTAATTAATAATGGAATTCACCCTGGAGAATCAGATGGAATTGATGCTTCAATGCTCTTATTAAGAGACATTGTTCAAAATGATTCTTTAAAAGAAAAGTATAAAAATTCGATTATTTGTGTTATTCCTGTGTATAATATTGGGGGTGCTTTAAATAGAAATTCAGACACAAGAGCTAATCAAAATGGACCTTTAGAATATGGTTTTAGAGGAAATGCCAGAAACTATGATTTAAACAGAGACTTTATTAAACAAGACACTGAAAATGCAGCAACTTTTGCAGAAATTTTTCATACTGTAAATCCAGATGTTTTTATAGATAATCATGTTAGTAATGGTGCAGATTATCAATATGCAATTGCACATTTATTTACACAGCATAATAAATTAGGAGGAAGTTTAGGCTCTTTTTTACAGAATGAAATGCGACCCAAACTAGAAAAATATTTAGAAGAAAAAAACATCAATATTACACCGTATGTAAATGTTTGGGGTACGACTCCGGAAGCGGGGTTTTCTCAGTTTTTTGATTCACCAAGATATTCTACAGGATACGCAGCACTTTTTCATACCTTAGGACTAATGGTAGAAACACACATGTTAAAGCCCTATAAAATTAGAGTAGAACAAACTTATGAATTAATGTTTTCTGCTTTTGATTTTACCGAGAAAAATTCAGAAACTATTAAGGATTTGCGTTCTAAAGCTGCTAACGAAATTTTAGAAAAAAAGACATATCCCATTCAATTTAAAGTTGATAAAGAAAAATATAGAGATTTGTACTTTAAAGGTTTCGAAGGTGTAATGATTGATAGTAAAGTTACCAATGGGGAAAGATTGTTTTATGATACAAACAAACCTTTTGAAAAAGTGGTTAAATATTATGATGAGTATGCTGTAACAAGGGAAATTGCAATTCCTAAAGCATATATTTTACCACAAGGTTGGCATACTGTTATTGAGACATTAAAGAGCAATAATATTGAATATTCTCTTTTTAGGAAAGACACAACAATTACGGTAACGGTAACTCATATTAAAGACTTTGAAACTAGAAAAGCACCTTATGAAGGTCATTATTTGCATTATAATTCAACAGTAGAGAAGTCAACAAGAGAAATTAACTTTAAAGAAGGTGATCTTTACATTTCTACAAATCAAAATGGAATTCGTTATTTGCTAGAGACTTTAGAAGCAGAAGCAACAGATTCATTTTTTAACTGGAACTTTTTTGATACAATTCTTCAACAAAAAGAAGGGTATTCTGGGTATGTTTTTGAAGATGTGGCAGAAAAGCTTTTGGCGGATAAACCATCAGTTAAAAAAGCTTATGAAGAGAAATTAAAAACAGATGAAAAGTTTATTGAAAGCCCAAGAATGCAACTGAATTTTATTTATAAAAATTCACCTTACTATGAAAAAGCACATTTACGTTTACCCATTTTTAAAGTTTTCTAAATTTTCAGGATTGATGAAGTTTTTTGCTATTGCCTTTTTTATGCTTGTTTTCGCAGGCTGTGATAATGCTCCAAATCCACTTAGAAAAGATTTAAAAGAAATTGCGAAAGAAATTATAAAAAATGCAAAAAACTGTGCATTAATTACAATTGATTCTTTAGGCGTTGCGCATGCAAGAGCTATGGATCCTTTTTTCCCAGAAGAAGATTTTACAGTTTGGATGGCAACAAATCCGAAGAGTTTAAAAGTAAAGCAAATTCAATATAACCAGCAAGTAACATTGTATTATTTTGATAAAGAAAGCACTAGTTATTTGACGCTAAAAGGAATTGCTAGCATTATAGATACTCAAAATAAAAAAGATAAATTTTGGAAAAAAGCGTGGAAAAACTTTTATAAAAATAGAACTACAGATTATACTTTAATAAAGTTTACGCCTAACAACGCAAATATCGTTAGTGAGAAATATCAAGTTTCAGGAGATTCAATTACTTGGGAAACAACTCAATTAAACTTTTAGAATAAAAAATAAATATGAAAAAAGCAGCATTGTTATTTACATTAATCATTCTTTTTAGTTGTCATAAATCAAAAATGAAAGAAGAAACTTATACAAGTTTTTATGTTGGAACGTACACGGACGCTGATAGTAAAGGTATTTATAAATATCAAATTGATTCGGAGGGGAAATTAAAAGAAATAGGCTTAATGGCTGAAACTATAAACCCTACTTTTTTAACGAAATCAAAAGATCAAAAAACACTTTTTGCGGTTTCTGAAACAAATATTAATGGAACAGGGTTTATTAAATCTTTTAAAATTAAAAAAGATACTTTGCAATTAATTAGCAAAGAAAATTCTGGTGGAGCAGGACCTTGTTTTGTGGCAATAAATGATGATAATTACATTATAACTGCAAATTACGGGGGTGGAAGTGTCGGTTTATTAAGGGCTGATAAAAATGGAAAATTATCAGAATTATTAAATGTTCAACAGCATTTGGGAAAAGGAACGACCCAGAGGCAAGAAGCTCCACATGCACATTCAACTTGGTTTCATCCTACAAAAAAAGAAATTATCTCTGTGGATTTAGGTACAAATCAATTATGGTATTCAAAAATTGATGAATCAAAAAAAGAATTGATATTTACAAATCAAAAAACATTAGACATGAAAGAGGGTGCTGGTCCAAGGCATTTAACTTTTCACCCAAATAATAAATGGATATATGTTTTAAATGAATTAAATAATACAATTTCTTTAGTTAAAGAAAAAGAAGAGAGTTATTATATAGATACTTCAATTTCTACGGTACCAGAGGGTTTTAAAGAGTATACTAAAGGTGCAGATATTCATATTTCTAAAGATGGTAAATTTTTATATGCTTCCAATCGTGGGCATAATTCAATTGTAATTTATGAAGTAAATTCTAAAAAAGGTACTTTAGAATTACTTGGATTTGAACATGTGAAAGGAGCCAATCCACGAAATTTTGCTTTATCTCCAAATGACAAATTTCTATTAGTTGCAAATCAGGATACTAATACTATTGTTTCTTTTAGACGCAATGATGCAACAGGTAAATTAATGTTTGTAAGTGAAATTTTTTCTCCAAAACCTGTTTGTATATTGTTTTAAAATTTTCGTAACTTGTAACATCTAAACTTTATAAGTGAATACAACTTTGTCAATTAACGGAAAATCTTATACAGTCGATGTGCAGGATGATATGCCTTTGTTATGGGTGATTAGAGATATTATAGGTTTAACAGGAACTAAATTTGGCTGTGGAGTTAGTCAATGCGGAGCTTGTTCAATTTTAATAAATGGAGCCTTAACAAAATCTTGTAGTAAACCAGTTTCTTATGCTGTTGAAAAAGAGATATTTACTATAGAAGGTTCTTCAGAAAATCTAGAATATTTACGCGAAGCATGGAATGATGGCAATGTGCCACAATGCGGTTATTGTCAATCAGGGCAATTAATTGCAGCAACATTTTTGTTAGATGAAACTGAAAACCCTTCGGATGAAGATATCGATAAAGCGATGAGTGGTAACATTTGTAGATGCGGAACCTATACAAGAATTAAAAAAGCAATTCATAAAGCTGTTGTGCTTAAAAATGAAACCATATGAGCAAAGTACAACAAATAAATCGTAGAGATTTTGTGAAATTATTTGGATTGGCTTCAGGTGGAATACTTTTAGGTTGCAATGTATCTTCTGATAAGAAAGAGTTTATTCCTCAAGTAGATGGAACTTTTACTCCAAACTTATTTGTACAAATACAGAAAGATGGGAACATTATTTTATTGGCTTCACGTTCAGAAATGGGACAAGGAATTAGAACTTCTTTAGCTTCGGCAATTGCGGATGAATTAGAAGCTGATTGGAAATACATTACGGTAAAACAAGCGACAGGAAATGCCAAGTATGGTAATCAGAATACAGATGGTTCAAGAAGTGTACGAACTTTATTAGAGCCGATGCGTAAAATGGGCGCAACTGCAAAAATGATGTTGATTGCTGCTGCTGCAAAAAAATGGAATATTGCTGAAGCAGATTGTAAGGCAGAAAATCATTTTATACTTAATAAAAACACCAATGATAAAATTTTCTTTGGTGACTTGGTTGATGAGGCTACAAAGATCAAAATACCATCAGAAGAAAGTATCAAACTAAAAAAAAATGAAGATTTTAAATATATTGGTAAAACCTTAAAAAGTGTCGATTTAAAAGATTTTACACACGGAACTGCAACGTATGGAATTGATGTTCGGATTCCGAACATGAAATTTGCAGCTATTGCAAGATGTCCTGTAACTTTCGGATCTGTAAAAAGTTTTGATGATTCGAGTGCTAGAAAAGTAGCAGGCGTAGAAAAGATAATTCAATTAGATAGAATTGTGCCACCAATAGGTCAGTTTTTTGGTGCTTTGGGAGGTGTCGCTGTTATTGCAAATAATACTTGGTCTGCTTTTCAAGGAAAGTTAGATTTGGATATTGAATGGGATTATGGCGAAAATGAATCTTTTAATTCAGAAGAATTTCAAGATAAATTAACAAAAAGAGTTCATGCAAAAGGGAAGTTAGTTCCTGGGAATAGAGGGAATGTTTCCGCTGCTTTTAATGATAGTAAAAATACTATAGAAGCTACTTATAAAGTTCCGTTTTTGGCACATGCGCCAATGGAAGTACCTAATGCAACTGCTTGGTTTAAAGGAGATGCAATTGACGTTTGGGCACCAGTTCAAGATCCGCAAACGGCAAGAGCAGAATTGGCTCACTTTTTTCAAATTCCGTTAGATAATATAACTATTAATGTTACTTTTTTAGGTGGTGGTTTTGGGCGTAAATCTAAATCTGATTTTGTGGTAGAAGCGGTTGCTTTATCAAAAAAAATAAAGGCACCAGTCCAAGTGGTCTGGACGCGTGAAGATGATATAAAACACAGTTTTTACCATGCAACAAGTGTGCAATATTTAAAAGGTTCTCTAAGTGATGTTGGTAAAGTTACCGGTTGGTTGCAAAGAGTTGCTCTCCCATCGATTGTGTCTTCATTTAAACCTATGTCTGATTATGCTTCTGGTTTTGAACTTGGGCAAGGTTTTACAAATAATCCTTATACAATAGACAATTTTAGATTAGAAAATGCCAAAGCAGAATCTAATATGAGAATTGGTTGGTTACGCTCTGTAGTTCACATTCATAGCGGATTTGGTAATAATTGTTTTGTAGATGAATTGGCGAATGCAGCTAAAATAGACCCTGTTCAGTTTCATTTAAATTTAATCGGAGAAGACAGAATTATTCAAGGTAAATCAGAGTATCCTTATAGTACAAAAAGAATGAAAGAAGTGTTGAAAAATACTGCTAAAATATCTAGTTGGGGGAAAGAATTACCTGAAAATCATGGAATCGGAATTGCCCTTCATTATAGTTTTTACAGTTATGTAGCAACTGCTGTTGAGGTTTCTGTGAAAAATGGAAACGTAAAAATTGAAAATATTTGGACAACTATAGATTGTGGTTTGGCTTTAAATAAAGACAATATTAAAAATCAGTTAGAGGGTGCTGCCATTTTTGGAATGTCTATCGCTTTGTATGGGGAAATTTCTACAAAAAACGGAGCAGTAGAACAAAATAATTTCTTTGATTATCGAATGACAAGAATGAAAGATGCTCCAAAAATCCATATTGATATTATGGATAAAATGCACGAACCCCCCACCGGAGTTGGTGAGCCAGGAGTTCCAGTAGTGGCTCCTGCAATTTGCAATGCTATTTTTAACGCGACTGGTAATCGTTTAAGGACTTTACCTTTGATATCGATGAAGGTTTAGTGTAAAATGTGATAGAATATGTTCAAAATAAATAATCCGATACTTTGATAGTGCGCAATAAAAAATCCTGCTTTTTAGCAGGATTTATATTTTCTAAAATTTATACTCGCCTAAAGGTTTTGGAAAGTCCTCAGGATTTGCTGCTAAATGATATCTTGGGTCATCAATATCTTCTTCAATAATATCTTTAAAAATAGGGCTTGCTTTGTAAAGTAAAACTTTACAATCTTCACTTAAATGCTTTAATGTAATTTTTTTATTGGCAGCTTGGTATTTTTCAACCAAAGCAAAGATAGCTTCAATAGCAGAATGATCAGAGACACGAGCTTCTACAAAATCTATTTCAACTTTTTCTGGATCATTTTTAATATCAAATTTTTCATTAAAAGCAGCAATACTTCCAAAGAATAAAGGTCCCCAAATTTCGTAGACTTTAGTTCCATCTTCTTTAATACGCTTTCTAGCTCTAATTTTTCTAGCGCTCTCCCAAGCAAAAACCAATGCAGAAACAATTACACCAACAAAGACCGCAATTGCTAAATCAAAAATTACAGTTACAGTTGAAACGATAATCAAGACAAAAGCATCCGATTTTGGTATTTTCTTTAAAATTCTAAAACTAGACCAAGCAAAAGTTTCAATTACCATCATAAACATGACACCAATTAATGCCGCGATTGGCACTTGTTCTATTAATTTATCAGTAAAAAGAATAAAAGTAAGTAAAGTAATTGCCATCATAATTCCAGACAAACGACCACGTCCGCCAGCATTTATATTAATTACAGTTTGTCCAATCATACCGCAACCACCAGTTCCACCAAAAAGACCACTTAAAATGTTTCCTGCTCCTTGTGCAACACACTCTTTGTTTCCATTTCCTCTGGTCTCTGTAAGTTCATCAACTAGGTTCATAGTCATTAAAGATTCTATTAAACCAACAGACGCTGCTAAAAAAGCAAAGGGTAAAATAAAACTGAATGTATCTAGATTGATTGGTAAGTTTTGCCAAAGTTCTAAATTAGGTGTTGGGAATTCTCCTTTTAAACCAGTTCCACCGCCTTCTATAATATAAGAACCTACAGTAGAAACTTCTAATCCAGAAAAAACAACAATAAAGGTAGTTACTAAAATAGCGGTTAAAGATGCTGGTAATTTTTTAGTAATTTTTGGTAACAACCAAATAATAGCCATTGTTAAAGCTACTAGACCAAGCATTATATATAATTCTGTGCCCTGCATAAAAGTACTTGCGTACTCTTTTACACCATCATCAGAAACTTGTAACGTTTTATGAGAAAACATTTTTACTTGTGCCCAAAAAATAACGATTGCCAAACCGTTTACGAAACCCATCATTACAGAATGTGGAATTAAACGCACAAAGCGCCCTAATTTAAAAACACCTGCTAATACTTGAATCATTCCCATAAGTATAACACAACCTAAAAGATAAAAATAGCCCATATTATCTATTGGCGTATCAAATAACATTCCTTTACTATGGCCTTCTGCGATCATTGTAACAAAAATAACAGCAACAGCTCCAGCTGCACCAGAAATAAGACCAGGTCTACCACCAAAAACAGCCGTAATTAAACCAATAATAAAAGCTCCTGAAAGCGCTACTAAAGGGTCTATTTGTGCTACAAAAGCAAAAGCTACAACTTCAGGTATCATGGCTAATGAAACAGTAATACCTGCTAAAATATCATCTTTAGCATTTGGTGTTATTTTTTTTATGAATTCTGTCATGATTTTTGTATCTTTTTAGAAGTCGGCAAAGATAGTTGGTTTTTTCATAAAACTATCAGGGTAAACTCATTAAAATAAGGGATGCGAATTTCAAGCACCATCAATTATTCTTCTAAAACGGAAGAGTTGCATCTTTTGAAAAATAAGTTTCTATATACGTTTTATGAATTTCAAATGTCCTTTGCTTATTTATGCGAGTTTCTTAATGAAATTGTTATCAAAAAAGAATAATGAAAATTAATTAAGCTATCCTTGCTGATAAGTATCGTAAACTAACTGAATATTAGCGTAAGTGTTTTGCAATGCTTTATCCGTATCAGATTCATTCTTAAACATAACGGCAGTAATACCCTCTTCTAATTGTGGCACTAGTTCTTTGTTATAGTCAGATTGCATTAAAAACCAATGTGTTTCTTTTAATTTTATTCCGTTTTGATTGTAAATATGATAGGTGGTTGTTAATTTTTTTAAAATTACTAAGTTAAAAATCCCACATTCTTCTTCAACCTCTCTTATAGCCGCGGTTTCTATACTTTCACTTTTTTCAATCCAGCCTTTTGGCAAATCCCAAATATTATTTCTGTAAATAAATAACACTTCTTTTTTAGGATTTAAAACCAACCCGCCAGCAGCAGGAATAATGTCTAAGTTTTGTAAAAATAATACCCAACCTTTCTCTAAATCAGGAGCGTATAGGTTGACTCCATCTACCTCATTATTCTGTAATTTTCGTATAATTTCATTTATTACAATTTTTTTAAGAACGTATACAGTAAAATTATTTGTTTTTTTTGAAGAAGATGTGATAATTATTGGCTTATCATTTACAAAAACTTTATACATTTGCCCCATGATTTTAAACAAAGATACAGCAAAAAAGACGGCTGAACTTTTATTGCAAATTAAGGCAATAAAATTAAACCCAAATGAACCATTTCATTGGGCATCAGGCTGGAAATCTCCTATTTATTGCGATAACAGAATAACATTGTCATATCCTCCAGTTCGTGTTTTTTTAAAAGAAGAAATTGCTAAAATTACTGAATTGGAATTCGGTAAACCAGATGTAATTGCTGGTGTTGCAACAGGCGCCATAGCAATTGGTATATTAGTAGCACAAGAATTAGGCGTGCCTTTTGTTTATGTTAGACCTGAGAAAAAAGAGCATGGTAGAAAAAACCAAATAGAAGGACATTTAGAAAGTGGCCAAAACGTAGTAGTTATTGAAGATTTAATTAGCACAGGTAATAGTAGTTTAAATGCGGTAGCAGCTTTAAAAGAGGCCGGGGCGGTTGTAAAAGGAATGGTTGCTATCTTTTCTTACGGATTTGATGTTGCTGCTAAAAATTTTGAAGAAAAAAACATAAATTTAAAGACGCTAAGTAATTACGATAATTTACTAGAGCAAGCTTTAGATAGTAGTTATATTTCTGAAAAAGAATTGCTTACCTTGCAAGAGTGGCGAGCAAACCCTAGTGAGTGGAATCAATAAATAAAAGATTATGAATATTAATGGAAATAAGGTAGTTGTTAATAAATCTCAACAAGGAATATTTCATTTTTTAACTGATTTAAAGAACTTTGAACAGTTAATGCCAGAATCTATTCAAAAGTTTGAGGTTGATAATGATTCTTTTATTTTTGGTTTAAAAGGAATGCCAGAAATTAGATTGATTTTAAAAGAGAAAACAGTATATTCTAATGTTATTTTAGGTGCGGCAAGTAGTAAACTTAATTTTGAATTGATAGCGAATATTGAAGAAATCGACGATATCTCATCTAAAGTTCAATTAGATTTTAAAGGTGAATTTAATATGATGATGGCAATGATGGTTAAAAAACCATTAACTAGTTTTATAGAAACATTAACAAACAATTTAGAGGGTTTAAGCTAAAGAAACCTCTTTAATTCCGAATTCTTTTATGCTTTCATTTTCCAGTTCAATTTGAAGGTTTCCTAAAGAAGAAATTCCAATAATTTTACCCATAAACAAAACATCCTCACTATCTTTAAACATAGTTGGGATGTTTTTTTTATACAAGACATTTAAATAATCAGTTTCTAAATCTTGGTATTTTTTTAATGAAATGAGTTGAATTTTGTCTTTTATTTTCGCCATTACCTCAATTAACAGTGCATCTAAATCAAATACCTTATTTGTAATGTTTATTAAAGAAGTTACATTTTTTAGTGAATCTGGAAATTTTTCTTGATTTACATTTAATCCAATTCCGATTATAGAGTTGTTAATCTTTCTGCCTTTAATTGTATTTTCTATTAGAATACCACATATTTTTTTATTTGCTGACAAAATGTCGTTAGGCCATTTAATTGATAGGTCTTTAACTTTGTGCATAGAAAGCACATCAAAAAGGGCTAGACTAACGGCGAAGTTTAAATATTTTTGATGACTAAGTTTTAAATCAAAATTAGAGAAATAAACACTGGTAGTAAGGTTTTTTAGAGGTTCAGAAATCCAATTTTTTTCTTGTTGACCACGTCCTTTTTTTTGCTCTTTCGCAACGACAATGGTACCGTTTTTTAGCGCACTATTTTGTGCTAATTCTTTTAAAAAAGAATTAGTAGAGTCAATGGCATTAAGTTTGATTATTTTCAAGTGTTAAATAAAGTATAAACTAGTTCAATATTACATAAAAAACTCGCAAAAAAATAATAACTTTGCGGTAAAATAGAAAAAAAATTAATGGCAAAAAAGCAAGTAAGTACAGATGATTTAATCTCTGTCATTATTACAGGTATAGATGATGTTAAAGGAGAAAACATTCAATTACTTGACTTAAGAGAAATAGAAAACACAGTTTGCGATTATTTTATAATCTGTTCAGGTAATTCTAATACACAGGTAAATGCAATTTCTGGTTCTGTTCAAAAAGTAGTTAGTAAACAATTAAAAGATAAACCTTGGCATATAGAAGGACAAGGGAATTCTGAATGGATTTTAATGGATTACGTAAATGTTGTTGTGCATATTTTTCAAAAAAATGTAAGAGACTTTTATGATATTGAAAGCCTTTGGGGTGATGCAAAAATCACCGAAATAAATCCAGTTTAATCTTATTGATTTTATAACACATGAGTGATTCAAATAAAGAAAAAAAATCTAACATGCCTAAATTTAAGTTTAGTTCATATTGGATTTATGGTGCTGTTTTTATAGCAATAATAGCAGTACAATTTTTTAATAGTGGAGATTTAGCTTCCAAAAGTATTTCTAAAAACAGATTTGAAGAAATCCTCAAAAATAATGACATCAAAGAGATTGTTGTTGTAAATAAGGATGTGGCTCAAATTTATCTAACGACAGCAGCATTAAAAAAAGATATACATGCAAAGCAGACATCTTCAAGTTTTTATCGACCAGGTTCACCGGTTTACGAATATAATTTTGGAGATTTAAGAACTTTTGAAGAAAATGTTGCTCTTCTTAAAAAAGATAAAGGATTAATCGTTGATATTGATAACAAAGAAAAAACAAGCATTTTAGATGCCATTTTTAGTTTTTTACCATTTATTATTTTAATAGCCGTTTGGTTGTTTTTTATGAAGAGAATGTCTGGTGGAGGAAGTGGTTCTGGTGGAGGAGGTCAAATTTTTAGTATTGGAAAATCGAAAGCTAAATTATTTGACAATGATACCAAAGTAAAAACAACTTTTGAAAATGTTGCCGGTTTAGAAGGCGCAAAAGAAGAAGTTCAAGAAATTGTGGATTTCTTAAAACATCCAGAAAAATATACTTCTTTAGGAGGTAAAATTCCAAAGGGAGCTTTATTAGTAGGACCTCCAGGAACTGGAAAAACCTTATTAGCAAAAGCTGTCGCTGGGGAAGCGGGTGTACCTTTCTTTTCGTTGTCAGGTTCAGATTTTGTAGAAATGTTTGTTGGTGTAGGAGCTTCACGAGTTCGTGATTTATTTAAACAAGCTGCACAAAAATCACCTTCAATTATTTTTATTGATGAAATTGATGCGATTGGTAGAGCTCGAGGAAAAAGTAATATGACTGGTGGTAATGATGAGCGTGAAAATACACTGAATCAGTTATTAACAGAAATGGATGGTTTTGGCACAGACACAAATGTAATTGTAATAGCTGCAACCAATAGAGCTGATGTTTTAGACAGCGCTTTAATGAGAGCGGGTCGTTTTGATAGACAAATTTATGTAGATTTACCTAATATTAACGAGCGTAAAGAAATTTTTGAAGTTCATATAAAACCTTTAAAGTTAGCAGATGATGTTAAAATTGAGTTTTTAGCCCAACAAACTCCTGGGTTCTCGGGTGCAGACATTGCAAATATGTGTAATGAATCAGCTTTAATTGCAGCCAGAAATGGTAAAAAAGCCATTCATCATCAAGATTTCTTGGATGCCGTAGATAGAATAGTTGGTGGTTTAGAAAAGAAAAACAAAGTAATTACGCCAAAAGAGAAAAAAGTAATAGCTTTTCATGAAGCAGGTCATGCTACCGTTAGTTGGATGTTAGAACATGCTTCACCATTAGTAAAAGTGACCATTGTACCTAGAGGGCAATCCTTAGGGGCTGCGTGGTATTTACCAGCAGAAAGACTGATTGTTCAAACAGAACAAATGTTAGATGAAATGTGTGCTACTCTGGGTGGTAGAGCAGCAGAAAAAGTTATTTTTAATAAGATTTCTACAGGAGCTTTAAGTGATTTAGAAAAAGTAACGAAGCAAGCTAGAGCGATGGTTACAGTATATGGTTTAAATGAAGAGGTTGGTAATATTACTTATTATGATTCTTCAGGAAATGATGCTTTTGTAAAACCTTACAGTGAAGAAACAGGTCGTAAGATTGATAATGAAATTTCTAAAATGATTGAAGCTCAATATTTAAGAGCAATAGATCTTTTAGATAAAAATAAGGAAAAGCTAACTATATTAGCAGAATTGTTATTAGAGAAAGAAGTTATTTTTAAGGATGATCTACTAGAAATCTTTGGTGAAAGACCTTTTGATGAGGAAACTGTAGAAGTGAAATCCAAAGAAGTGCCATCCAAACAAGAAGAAGAAGAGAAGCCTGCAGCAGATAAAATCTCTGAAGAATAATTTTAAAAATGAATTTATTCAAGAAACTTTTTAATATCCCTATTAGGGAAAGTAAAGAAATACATAAACAAGAAGTTAAATTATCGCTAGATGACTTATTTGTGCATAATTTCATGAAAAAAGGTGGTAAGTTCTTGTATTGTGAAAAAAAGCAAGAAGTTATAGAAAATTTTGATAAAATTCTTTTGGAAAATAATTGGAAAGAAGTTGGCTTATTAGATGATAAGTTGACTTCTTTTTTTAATAATAATGATAATTTGTTAAAAATTTTCAAAGAAGATACTCCAATTTTCACTTCTTGTGAGCATTTGATTGCAGATAGTGGAGATATTTTATTTTCATCAAATCAACTAGGAAGTACTAAATTAACTGAATATCCAGATAACTTTATTGTTTACGCAACAACAAGTCAGTTAGTTAAAAATACTGGTCAAGCTCTTACAGGTATCAAAACCAATGCTACAAAAAGTTTACCAACAAATATTTCTGCAGTAAAGAATTATATTCTTAATAAAAACGATGATAATTTTTTAAACTATGGCAACAGTAACTCAAAAAACTTATATTTGCTCTTATTAGAAGATTTATAATATGCGCAACCTTTTAAAAAGGACTTTTTCCGGAATTATCTTTGTTTTAATATTTTTTTCGGCAATTTTATTTTCTGAAGAATCTTACATAGTCTTAATCATTTTGTGTAGTTTTTTGTGCATTTGGGAATTTATTAGAATGATAAAGCTCAAAAGTTATGCTTCCTATATTTTTTTCTCATTTGTTGTCTTTTTAATGATAAAAAGACAGGATAGTTATGCTATCTCTTTAGTTTTAATAATAACAATACTATCTTCTGTTTTCTTAATATATCAACTGTTTACAAAAAAAGAAATTAGCTTTTCTAACGATCGGGTAAAATTAGGCGTCACTATTAGATATGTAATATTTTCGATGTGTTTTTTAGTTTTACTTCCTTTTTATGAAGGCAGGTTTCGTCCATATTTAATGATAAGTATTTTAGCTCTTATTTGGATAAATGATTCTTTTGCATTTTTAGTTGGTAAAAATTTCGGAAAAAACAAGTTGTTTCCTTCAGTATCGCCTAAGAAAACAATTGAAGGTTTTTTTGGTGGTTTTGTTTTTTCACTGATAGGTGCCATGTTTATTAGTAAATTTAATTTAGATTTTTCTATGTTGAATTGGATTATTATTGCGGTTATAGTTTCAGTAATTGGAACTATTGGTGATTTAGTTGAATCTAAATTTAAAAGACAGGCCAAGGTTAAAGATAGTGGTAACATTATGCCAGGTCACGGAGGTATTTTAGATCGACTAGATAGTTTGTTGTTTGCTGCCCCATTTGTATATTTGTATATTAACTTTATTATTTAAAAATGATACGATTTCATAAAGAAGGATATAAGATTATTTCAATTACTTTTATTATTGCTATTGCGGCAATATTATTAACCGAAAATTTTATTGCTATAAATTGGTTGGTAAAATCGGTTCAAGTTATAGTTTTAGGTTTTGTAATTATAGTACTTCAATTTTTTAGGAACCCTAAAAGGATTACAACTTTAAATGATAACCAGATTATCGCACCAGTAGATGGTAAAGTTGTTGTTATTGAAGAGGTAGAAGAACCAGAATATTTTAAAGATAAAAGATTACAAATTTCAATTTTTATGTCTCCGATAAATGTGCATGTTACAAGATATGCCATGAGTGGAATTATAAAATACAGCAAATATCACCCAGGCAAATATTTAGTAGCATGGCATCCAAAAGCATCTACAGAAAATGAAAGAACTTCAGTGGTTATTGAAAATAAAACTGTTGGAGAAATCTTATATAGACAAATAGCCGGAGCATTGGCAAAAAGGATTATTAACTATGCTAATGAGGGTGATAAAGTAGAACAAGGTAAAGATGCAGGTTTTATAAAATTCGGGTCTAGGGTTGATTTATATTTACCTTTAGGAACAAAAATAAATGTAAAATTAGGAGATAAAGTTAAAGGTGGTGTCGAAGTTGTCGCAGAAAAATAATATAGGTTTAGATAAAGAGTATAAAGCTGCTTTTGACAAAATATCTAAGTTGAAAAGGGCAGTGGCTCCTGATGTTATGCTTAAATTTTATGCTTATTATAAGCAAATAAATTTTGGCAACAAATTTTCATTGAATAGTGGTTTAGATGGAAGAAGTGCTTTTAAGTTTAATGCTTGGATGCAATTAAATGGAATGACTTCTGAACAAGCAAAAAAAGAATATATAGAATTGGCGAAAACAATTTAATTTTAAAGAAAAAATCATGAAGAAAATATTTAGTATTTTATTTTTATTGATAGCAACTGCGTTTCATTTTACTGCATGTAAACCAGAAGTGAAAAAAGAAGAAAATAAAGTAATATTAAAAAAATCGACAGCACCTTTTGCTATTACAAAGGCAAATAACCTTATCAACTTTACAGCTTATAAAATGACAGAGAAAGTTGCAGTGGGAGGTCAGTTTAAAAAAGTAGATGTTCTTTCTGGAGGTGAAGGGAATAGTGTGAAAGAAGCAATTAATAATACTGAATTCTCAATTCCTGTAAGTAGTTTATTTACAGAGAATACAAGTAGAGATTACAAAATTAAAAAGTTCTTTTTTGGAATTATGGAGAACACAAAATTACTTTCTGGTAAGTTGCTGTTAACTGACGATACAAAGGGAGTTGCACAAATTAAAATGAATGGAATTACACAAGAAGTGCCTTTTACGTATACAATTGTTGATAAAACTTTTAATATGAAAGCTACGATGGATGTTACTAATTGGAAGGCATCTGATGCTTTAGCATCTTTAAATAAAGTGTGTATCGATTTACACAGGGGTGCAGACGGAATTTCGAAAACATGGAGTGAGGTTGCTTTAAATATTACATCAACATTCTAAAAGAATTAAAAATTATACAACGCTTTTTTTAGTGTTTTAAATCGAAAAGAATATCCATTCTTTTCGATTTTTTTTGAAGAAATTCTAGTTCCTTCTAAAAGAATAACTGCTAGTTCTCCAAATAAAACTCTCAACATAATACTAGGAACTCCAATTCCGAGATACGGTCTTTTTAAGCTTTTTGCTAAAGCCTTAGAAAAAGTTTTACTAGTATGACTTTCAGGTGCAACTGCGTTAAATATGCCTATTAAATTATCTTCTATTGATTGGATATACATATAGCACAAATCGTCAATATGAATCCAAGGAATATGTTGATTTCCTGAACCTAATGGAGATATTATTGGAGTTTTCATTTTATCTAGTGCTCCGCCTTTTGCAGATAAAACAATACCCGTTCTTAATATGGTGACAGGTATATTTTTTGTTGAAAATTGATGTGCAGCTTGTTCCCATTTTTGGCAAACATCCGCTAAGAAATCAGTACCCGATTTATCCGTTTCTTTAAAAATTGCTTCAGAAGTTATAGCACCATAGTAACCAATTCCGGAAGCTGAAATAAAACCTTTAAGATCAATTTTTAATTCATTGACTTTTTTAAAAAGTAAGTTGGTAGTTTTAACTCTACTATGAATAAGCACTTGTTTTCTGTCTTTTGTCCAACGTTCATCAGCAATTCCAGCTCCTGCTAAGTGTATTATATAATTCGTATTTTTAAGTGCTTTTTCATCAATATAATTAGATGAAATATCCCACTTAAACTCATGTTTGTTTTTAGGGTTTCTACTTAAAATTACAACTTCATGATTTTTAGCAATCAAAAGTTGTGTTAGTCTTTTGCCAACTAAACCTGTACCTCCAGTAATTAAAATTCTTGCCATACTGTAAAAATAAAAAACCGCAATCGAAATGATTGCGGTTTGCGATAGATAAATGTTATAAGATTATTTAATCTCTTTCATCGTATTTGTAATTAATATTTTCAAATGATTTTTATGTGCTTTTGTAGCTAAATCACCTGTGCCATTACTTACCCAAGTTTTAATATTTTTTAGATTATAAATGGCCATAGATTTTGCAGCTATGGGATACCTTTTACTAGATTTACCTGAAATTATACTAATCAACCCCTTTGTGTAAGCTGCTTGTAAATTTTGTCGGAAAGAATTAACGCTACCTTTAATATCATCTTTAAACATTGCATTGTTTAGGTCTGTCATGTAAGTCGATAATTTATAGTCGTTTCCATACAATTCAGAATTTGAAATTCTTTGTAAGGTGTTGGGATGCGTAATATGCGCCAAAACTCTTGTTTGATAGCTTAATATTTGCTCATGAACTTTCGGGTCCTCTGGTCCGCCAAAGAAATTATAACCACGTCTTTGTTGTGCTAAATAATTATATAAATCAGCTGGAGCGTTAAAAGCATCGGGAGCAAAAACATATTTCTTTAAGGCATTCATTGCCCTTTTTTGATCTTTTAAACTTACTGGTGTATATGGCATTGTTGTGTTAGTTTGACCAGGTTTTGTCCTGTCTACATATACACCACCAATAAATCTTGATATTACACTCGCAGCAGTTGCAGATTGGCCGTTTAAAATATAATAAGCTTGTCTTAATCGCATGTAAGATTCACCAGAATTGCCAAAACGGGTTTTGATATCTTTCATCATATTGTTTGATAATTGAATTCTATCAATAGAATATCCAATCTGGTCGTTAGATAAATCACCAATCATTACTCTTGGGTCAATTGCTTTTCCTGGAGATCGCATATCATCTGCATCATTACCGAAAATTAATTCTGGTTCTGAAGATCTATCCAATAAAGTATTTCTTTCTGAATTCGATTTAAACGGCGTGTACCCAAACTGAATTGCCCAAATATCGTAAGGACCAACAGCCATATCATAATATTGACCTTGTTTAGTTCTATCTAAAGTTAAATTGATACCAGCATAGTCCATGACAGATCCTGTTAAGGCTTTTCCTTTGATGAAATTCGCATCTGCTAATTGTTCAGGAGAGAATAACTGGCTCGCTTTCATGTTATGATTTAATCCTAATGTATGCCCAACTTCATGCATAATTAAAGATTTCATTCCTTGTTCTTTCATTCCCTTCATTTCTAAATCAGAAGCACCTACAGTAGCTAAAACAGTTTGTCCAAATAATGTATTTTCATGCATTAAATGTCCTTTAGAACAGAATAAATGATTGTTTTTATTTTTGAAAAATTTTATTTTTTCTTCTTCTGCAGTTGCTGCAGTAAAATTTAAAGCGGCAGCATTATCAAAAACTCTATCATAATAAACTCTGTTGGTAAAATGCACATATTCTAACATAATATCTGCACCTAAAATTTCACCAGTTCTTGGGTTTACAAAACTTGGTCCGTAACCCCCAAAAGGAGGATTTGGAGAGGATGTCCAGCGTAAAACATTGTAACGAACATCACCAGCATCCCAATCTGCGTCATCTGGCTGCACTTTTACAACCATTGCATTATTGAATCCTGCTTTTTTGAAGGCTTCATTCCATGCTAAAACACCATCTTTAATTGTTTCTCTAAATTCAACAGGTGTGCTGTTCTCTATCCACCAGGTAATCGGAGTTACCGGGTCAGACATTGTTGCATTAGGATTTTTCTTTACTAATTTCCATCTGTGAATAAAGTCTCTATAGTTTACAACATCAGTAGATGTCATATTATTAGTTTGGGTTAAGAAATAACCAACTCTCGCATCATCCAATCTTGTTTCATAATCACTTTCTGGCATATTCATAAATGTATGAAATACCTTGATAGAGACATTTCTTCCGTCAGTTACTGCGTTACTGCCACCATTTAAAACAGAAGGATTACTATATACATATTCGGTTTTAACATTGGTGTTTTCTGGGTAATTTTTTATTTCCTTAATTTTAGATTTATTTTTGTCAAACTTTCCTAAACTAAAAGCAAAAGGAGATTGTCCTGGGAATCTTGGGCCTTTAATTCTTGTAAAAGTTTCTGATAAGAATAAACCATCCGCAGCAATTAAATATTCACCAGTTTTTTCATTTGTTGCTAATATTTTACCTGCTGCAAGTACTGCATCACTAATATTTGCAATTGAAGATTTAGAAATAGCATTGTTTTCATCAAAATAAAACGAGGTATTTGGAGCGACAAACTCTAAACGATTAAAGTATTTTTTTAGGTGAAAAACACTAGAACCTTGATAAGCTCCTCTAAACTTACCAGCTTCTGTAACACCGTCTGCAATTTGAGAGAAATAAATAAAGTCTTTATTTAATTGATCTTTTTTCACTAATAAATGAGTAGATCCAGTTATAGTATCTTGAAAGATGGTAAATAGACCTTCAATTTTTTTACTGCTTTTTGTTAAATCTTTAATCGATTTTTCTTTCTTTTTTGACGGGGTCTTTTTTGCAGTTTTAACTTCCGTTTTTTTCTTTTTCCAAAATTGCGCATTTGTATCCTGCACACCAACAATTGCTGTTATTAGAAGCAAAGAACAAAAAATTTTGAATGAACGTGAATTGTTTATTTTCATAATATATTTCTATAGTTTTAATAATTGGTTAAATTACTTTTTGGAGATTACTTTTACTGTTAATTTTATGATAAATTATATTGTGATTTGAGTAGATTAAATTTTATTTGAATATGAGCATATTTTTTTTTGATGGATATTTAAGTTATAAGTTGAAATAATAGCAGCATATATTAAAGCTATGTTAATCTTTTTTTAGGCATTTAATAAAGCCGTATTTTTATAGTGATGAAAAACAATAAAAAAAGAAAAGGTTTTGTCTTTAAAACCTATGAAGTAGAAAATCAATCCCCTTTTGAAAAGTTATTTGAAATTTTCAAAGAGTTAATTACTCATACCTCTGGTGATTTTGATGAAGCTATAGATTGGTTACGTTCTTTAGATACAGAGTATAAGTTAACCGATGAGAATTATACCATTGAAGACTTCATTGAAGATTTAAAGAAAAAAGGCTATATAAAAGAAGAAGTAAAAGGGGATGGAACAGGAGGCACGAAAATTACTCCGAAAACAGAACGTGCTATTCGTCAGCAAGCGTTAAATCATATTTTCGGAAATATTAAAAGAAGTGGTTCTGGAAACCATAAAAGTAAATCTGCAGGAATTGGAGATGAACATACAGGAGATTTTAGAGCCTATCAATTTGGAGACGCTTTAGACAAAGTTTCTATGACAGAAAGCATTAGAAATGCACAAATTAACAACGGAATTGAGAATTTTAATTTAACAGAAAATGATTTGGTGGTGGAAGAAACACTTCATAAAAGCCAAATGAGTACTGTGTTAATGATTGATATTAGTCATTCTATGATTCTTTATGGAGAGGATCGAATTACGCCGGCTAAAAAAGTGGCCATGGCTTTGGCAGAATTAATTACAACTCGTTATCCAAAGGATACGCTAGATATTATTGTTTTTGGGAACGATGCTTGGTCTATTAAAATTAAAGATTTACCTTATTTACAAGTAGGCCCGTATCATACGAATACCGTTGCTGGATTGCAATTAGCAATGGATTTATTGCGTAGAAAAAGAAATACGAATAAACAAATTTTTATGATTACAGATGGTAAGCCAAGTTGTTTGCTTTTGCCAGATGGACAATATTATAAAAACAGTAATGGTTTGGACAAATATATTGTAAACAAGTGTTATGCAATGGCGCAACAAGCCAGGAAATTACACATTCCTATTACTACTTTTATGATTGCCCAAGATCCATATTTAATGCAATTTGTAAAAGCGTTTACACAAGCAAATCAAGGAAAAGCATTTTATACAGGATTAAAAGGTTTGGGAGAAATGATTTTTGAAGATTATGAAACAAATAGAAAAAAACGAATTAAAGGATAAATGAGAATACAAGATATAAAAACATTAGGAGAATTAAAAGAGGCAGGATATAAATCTAAATCGATTAAAGATGAGTTAAGAGAAAACCTTATTCGTAAAATAATGAGTAAAGAGACTGTTTTTAAAGGGGTTCACGGTTATGAGAATACTGTAATTCCAGAATTGGAGAGAGCAATTTTAAGTAAGCATAATATTAATTTATTAGGTTTAAGAGGGCAAGCAAAAACACGTTTAGCAAGATTGATGGTGAATTTATTAGATGAATATATTCCTGTCGTGGAAGGTTCTGAAATTAATGATGATCCGATGAACCCTATTTCTAGATATGCAATAGAAAGCATTAAAGAAAAAGGGGGTGGAACACCAATCTATTGGATGCATAGAGATGATCGTTTTGCAGAAAAATTAGCAACGCCGGATGTTACTGTTGCAGATATTATCGGAGATGTAGATCCAATAAAAGCAGCTAACTTAAAACTAAGTTATGCAGACGATAGAGTTATTCATTATGGAATGATTCCAAGAGCAAATAGATGTATTTTTGTGATTAATGAATTACCAGATTTACAAGCCAGAATTCAGGTAGCATTGTTTAATATTTTACAGGAAGGTGATATTCAAATTAGAGGATTTAAATTACGCTTGCCATTAGATATGCAATTTTTATTTACTGCAAATCCTGAAGATTATACAAACAGAGGAAGTATTGTAACTCCCTTAAAAGATAGGATTGGCTCACAAATTTTAACCCATTATCCGGAAGATATAGAGACGGCAAAAACAATTACGCAACAAGAGGCAAATAAAACGATTTCTCAAAAGGAATTTATTCAAGTTCCAGAACTAGCAAAAGATTTGTTAGAACAAATAGTGTTTGAGGCTAGAGAGAGCGAATATATTGATGCAAAAAGTGGGGTAAGTGCGCGTTTAAGTATTACCGCTTTCGAAAACTTATTAAGCACAGCAGAAAGAAGGGCTTTAATTTCGGGTGATGAAAAAACAATGATTCGTTTAAGTGATTTTGATGGAATAATTCCTGCTATTACTGGTAAGGTAGAATTGGTGTATGAAGGAGAGCAAGAAGGAGCACAAGTAGTCGCCGAAACCTTGATTAAAAACGCTATTAAAACATTATTTCCAACGTATTTCCCTGAGATTAAAAAGTTAGAAAAGCAAGAATCAGAAACTCCTTATGATGATATTATTTCTTGGTTTTTTAATGCTGATGAAGATTTCGAATTGTTAGATGAATTTACAGAATTACAATATAAAAATGAGTTAAATAAGGTGACTCCTTTAGATGATTTTCTAGTAAAACACCAACCTAAAATGAATACTGACGATGCCTATTTTGTGAAAGAATTTATTCTTTGGGCGTTAGTAGAATTTAAAAAACTAAGTAAACATAGATTTGCAGAAGGTACTCAATTTAAAGACCCTTATGGTAATTTTATAAGTGGATTATAGATAATTAACAATTTCCAATAGATTTAATATTCTTATTACACAACCGAATTATTTTCATAATTCGGTTTTTTCATGCAGTTTTTCTTATTACTTGATTCATAGGATATATAATCACGAAATAAGAAATTGATACCTCAGGAGAATAAGGCGCCAATACGATTAGTTAAAATTGGTATTGTACTTTTTTCGGAACAAGAAATAAAAAAAACAAAAAAGAATACAGAAGCAGCTTACTAACGCATAATTTTATTTGGAAAAACAACCACACTTTCGTGCCCGTTTTCTCCAACTGCAGCAACTCCAAAAAAGAAATTATCAATTACAATTCCTTCTAAAGTAAATTCGGTAGTTTCTACATACCTAGAATTGTCCCAAGTAGGCGAAGTAGTATCTCTCCAATAAATTTTATAACCTTTAGCGCCATCAACTTTATTCCACTTTAATTTCGCTGAAGCTTTTACAATTCCTCCAATTGCAACCTCTTTAGGACTTGGCGGAGCAGAAGCTAAACTTGCCATTGTTATTGAGTTCACGGTAGTCAACTTTTTAGCATATTCAAAATTTACATGCTCAAAAGTATCTCCATAGTTAATTCCATTTTCAGTTCTAATATCTTGATGCTGCTGTGTGTAATTTTCATGAGCTTCCATAATTCTAATCCCTGGAAAACCTAAATCATTAAAAGGTCTATGATGTCCTCCTCGTCCAAATCTATCCAATCTATAGATCATCATCGGATTCATTTCTGGCATATACGTTTTTGTCATTTTATGGGTATATCTTGCTAATTGACGAGAAATTCCATCAACTTCACCACCATAAAAACGGCGCATTTTTCTTTGTTTTTCTGTTTCATTTGCAGGAACAGGTTCAGAAAAAATTCTAAATGCACGATTATCTATAACACCATCTACGCCAGTTATATTTCCAATCATATCATTATTTAAAATTCCGATAATTTCCCAACCTTTATCTTTTGCATATTTTGCTAATCCTGCTCCACCAAAAAGACCTTGTTCTTCGCCAGAAAGGCCGACATAGATAATACTACTTTCAAATTTATATTTGCTTAAAACTCTAGCAGCTTCGATAGTTCCAGCCATTCCTGAGGCGTTATCATTTGCACCCGGAGCATTTGTTGTGAAATCCATAGTGTCACTTGCGCGAGAATCAATATCTCCACTCATAATAATATATCTATTTGGGTATTTTGTTCCTTTTTGAATTGCTATAACATTAACTATCCATGCATCATGTGGTACTCTTCTATTATCTTTTTTGGTAACAAAATCTTTTTGATACGACACATCAATGCAAGTATCGCAACTTTTAGAAATAGTTTCGAATTCAGACTTTATCCAACGTCTTGCAGCACCAATTCCATGGGTAGTAGAGATGGTGTCAGAAAATGTATTTCTAGTGCCGAATTCAGTTAGCATTTTTATATCTGCTTTAATTCTATCAGCGGAAACAGCACTTATAATGTCATAAATTTTAGCGTCAGTTTGTGCAGAAATAGAAATTGTTATAAACAAGATTAGGAGTGTAAAATTTTTCATGTTTTTATTTTTTGTAATATCAAAAAGAAGTTTAAACTTAAATAGATTTTTTCTTTAAAATAGCTACTTATGCATTTAGTTTGAATAGATTAGAGATACAGACTTTTAAAAACAAAAATACCATTTCATTTTTATTGAAATGGTATTTAAAATAGGATTTTATTTATTTTTTGTCTAGTTTTTTGGTTTGTTTAAAACCTATTAATAAAGCACCACCAGCACACAAAAAGATAGAGGCAGCGTAGAAAACACCCGAATCTATAGCATTTTGTGGTCTGTTCTCCCAAGAACCATTATAGCCAAAGTTATAACTTAATAAGGTTCCTAAAAGGATTCCAACTCCAATTCCCATTGCTAATAAACCAAGGTTTAGAATTAATACTTTCCAAAATGGAGCTGCATTTCTTACAGAACCTTTCATAAATATACTTGCATCTACTCCTTTCTCTATTAATGCTAAACGTTCTTTATTTCTTGTTGAAAAGTACAAATAGAATACTCCAAAGATGCTTCCAAAGATTACTGCCAAAACTGCTACTTCCATAATTTGTTATTTTAAAGATTAAATGATTAATTTTATTGTGTTTGTAGCTTTGACGATCACATTATATTAAAGGTTACAGAAAAAATAATTTTTTTTTTAATAAAAAGTGTAACCTATGTATATAAGATCTCGTCAAATATAAAAATGACTCACAAAAACGACCAAATATATATTGATAAAGTCATCAAAGGAGATATAAATGCTTTTGCATATCTTGTTGATGCCTATAAGAACATGGTGTTTAGTTTGGCTTTTAAAATGACAAAGAATAGGGAAGAAGCAGAAGAAGTTAGTCAAGATACTTTTATAAAAGCGTATAAAAATATAAATAAATTTAAAGGAGATTCAAAGTTTTCTACTTGGTTGTATCGAATTACTTATCATGGAAGCCTAGACAATATTAAAAAAAATAAAAAGAATAAGAACACCCTTGAAATTAATGATATTACGTTCAATCAAATAAAATCTGTTGAAAATATTTTAGAAGGAATAGAAAGAAAAGAACGAGCGAAAATCATGAACGATTGCTTATTGCAATTGCAAGAAAAGGAACGTTCTTTAATTTGGATGTTTTATTATGATGAGCTAAGTTTGAGGGAAATTATAGAAATAACGGAAATATCTGAAGCTAATTTAAAAGTAAAATTACATAGAGCAAGAAAAAAATTATTAGCGATTGTAGAAAAAAATGTAGAACCAGAATTAATTAATCATTATGGAAGAAATTAAAAATAATAATGAATTAGATGCTTTTGCAAAAAAGTATGTGAAAGAAATAAAATTGGAAAGTCCGTCAAAAGATTTTACAACTTCCTTAATGAGTAAAATCGTGTCGGAACATCAGATAAAAAATGTTTTTACTGCAAAAGCATTAATTTCAAAAAAAGGATGGTTTGTTATTTTCTTATTTGTTTTGGTAGTGATTTTTATTCCTTTTGAATCTCAAGAAAAAAGTTTGGTAAGTTTTTCTAATATAGATTTTTCGTTCTTTAACAAAATACAAATACCTAATTTTTCAATCTCTAATGCCGTTTTATGCGCAATCCTTTTTTTTGGTTTAATGTTTATGGCGCAAGTTGTTTTCTTGAAAAATCATTTTAATAAGCGATTTGAATAATTTACTTAAAAGTAATTAAGGTATTTTTTTATGTATCAGTTTTTAATCTAATGCTTTTGTTAAAGGGGATTTTTAATTGATACAAAATATCTTGATCTTTATTTCCATCTAATAAATCCAATCCAAACTTTACTTTTTTAGGATCATCATACGTTAATGTCCCAAACATTCGATCCCAAATAGAAAAGATATTTCCAAAGTTAGAATCTGTCCAAGGCAATTCAAAATGATGATGGAATTTATGCATATTTGGCGTTACAAAAACAAAACTTATAATTTTATCAAGTGTCTTTGGTAGGTAAATATTTGCATGTGTAAAATATCCAAAAAAGACAGTCGTTATTCTATAAAAAAGATAATATGCTAAAGGAATTCCGAAAATTATAATAACAATTAATGCAAAAATTTCTCTAAAAGCATAATCTCCTGGATGATGTCTTGTCGCGCTTGTTGCATCTACAGTTGTATCTGAGTGATGTACCATGTGAAAGCGCCACATAAAAGGTACTTTATGTAATAAATAATGCACTAGATATTGTGCTGAAAAATCTAAGGCGGCAATGGCAATTAGGAGTTCTACCCAAATTGGT
>Ga0115005_10000253_pt1 | contig 40963 bp, 34 predicted proteins | sample ArcOceMetagenome_FD_87163 | JGI IMG/M metagenome (GOLD analysis project Ga0115005, IMG submission 87163) | Marine eukaryotic phytoplankton communities from Arctic Ocean - Arctic Ocean - Greenland ARC118M Metagenome | ecosystem: Environmental > Aquatic > Marine > Oceanic | place: Arctic Ocean... | reverse complement strand
AATAATAAACAATTTTATAAAATCGACATGTCTTAAATGCGGTTTTTAGCTAATATAATAATCTCAAAATTAAATTAATTGTAAATTACTCTATTTAATATCATATTTTTAATTTTATTGTATTTAATTATCACATTTATATATTTCGTACAACATTAATTGCAAAATTAGGATTGATATAAAAAATTTATGATTACCGTCATATTTATTTAATAATTAGATCTATTTCTAAATAGTAAAAAACAAAGAGACCTTAAATGAATCAAGGTTCTAAAAAAAGTAAAATAAGTTTATCTTAATGACAACCTTTTGCATCACTAACAGCAGAAGATAAAATCGGTTCTAAAGGAGAAATATAAGGTATTCCTAAGCCTAAACCTCTTAAAATAAATAAAGCACCGATAAAAACAACAAAAACAGGAATCGCTTTTTGAATGTTTTTTCTAAATTTACCTTTGGCAAAGTGACCTAGATAAACTACTGATGTCATTAATGGAATGGTGCCTAAACCGAATAAAAACATATATAAAGTTCCTTAAAAAGCATGAGAAGTTGCTAATGCTCCAAAAATAGCCATATATATTAAACCACAAGGCAAGAAACCATTTAAAAAACCAATGGTAAAAAAAGTACTCTTATCCTTCTTTTTCAACTCTTTTCCTAAGCTATTTTTTATTTTAAAAACAACTTTACTTATACTTTTAGAAAAGGCAAATTTTTGAAATATTCTAGGAAAAAGAATTCCAAAAATCATAATGAACCCAATAGAAATAGATAATTGCTGCTGAAATCCAAAGAAATAAAAACCTTTGCCTAAAAAACCAAAAAGCAAACCTATTAAGCTATAAGTTAATAATCTTCCAAAATGATAACTTAAAATTTGAAAAAAAGTTTTAATAGGTTTTTGTCTATCTACGGGTAACATAAAAGCTATTGGCCCACACATTCCTATGCAATGAAAACTCCCCAATAAACCAAATATAATTGCAGATAAAAACATTATAAATTTAATTCTTTTTTAAATAAATAATCTTTTTTCTTATAAGTCCAAGATACAATAATGTTCCAACGACCATCTAATAAACGTTTCTCAGGCACGAGCAAATATGGCTTAGATATTGAAATTGGTATTTCAATATCTAAGTGTTTATTAGATGGTCTGTAAAGGAACACTTTTCCGCTAATCATGGCATAATCTAAATCTTTTGGAAAATTTACAGTTAGTCCATTTACTGAATATTTTACATTTAAATTTTCTATTAAAGTTTTTGAATTTTTTTCGGCTTCAATTTGTTCTTGGTATTGTAATTCTTGCTGGTAATATTTATCAGTTACCAAATCATAACTATATTTATTATTTGTACTCATAGTAATTACAAAATACATGATAAAACTGATAAAAGCAACAATAGCAATAACAATACCTGTACCCCAATTTATTTTCATAATTCTATTCTTTTATCGGTAACTTCTTGGCCCTAGAAAATTTGTAAATGTGTTTTCTATCAATATAGTTCCACTAAAAACTCCTATTTCCAATTTTATTTTATCGCTATTTAAAGCTGATGCCTTTAACTCTATAAATAATGTCCCCTCTGCTAAACCTTGTTTTGGAACTATAAAGTTGTGATTAGAAACTAGCTTAATTTCTCCTTTATGAGACAAAACCCTATAGTTCACGTCTACAATATCTTCTGTTGTTTTATTGATAACTTTGTATGTGTAAACATTACTAATCATATTATTTTCTTTGTGCTCATATAACTCCCCGGGTAATCTTAAAATATTTGCTTCTACTTCATTTCTTAAAAACAACATTCCTATTAAAATACCGAGTAGTATAAATAATACTCCCGAATAGCCTTTCATTCTTCCTGTTAACTGAAATAATTTCTTTTTAGCAATATTATCTTCACTTGCATATCTAATTAATCCTTTAGGCAAACCTACGTTTTCCATCATATGGTCACATTCATCTATACAAGCTGTACAATTTATACATTCTAATTGTGTACCATTTCTAATATCAATACCTGTCGGACAAACAACAACACATTGTTTACAATCGATACAATCTCCTTTTCCGGAAACTGTTCTATCTTCATTTTTTTTAAATTTAGCTCTTCCTTTTTCTCTTTCTCCACGCTTATAATCGTAAACTACATTTATAGTTTTGTTGTCTAATAAAACGCCTTGTAATCGTCCATAAGGACAAGCTATAAGACAGACTTGCTCTCTAAACCACGCAAAAATAAAATAGAAAACACAAGTAAAAATCAGAAGAGATATTAGGGTTCTAATATTATCTAAAGGGTTTCCTGTAATGAAACCTATAACCGTATCACCTCCAATTAAATAAGCTAAAAAAACATTTGCAATAATGAAAGAAATGAGGAAGAAAATTATCCATTTCAAAATTCGTTTTCTAATTTTTTCTGCATTCCAAGCTTGTTTACTTAACCTTATTTGCTTTCCTCGATCACCATCTATCCAATATTCTATTTTTCTAAAAACCATTTCTAAAAAAATGGTTTGTGGACAAATCCATCCACAAAAAATTCGGCCAAAAACAACTGTAAAAAGAATAATAAAAACAATACCGATAATCATTGAGATTACCAATAAATAAAAATCTTGTGGCCAAAATGGAAATCCAAAAATATTAAACTTACGCTCTAATACATTAAAAAGTAAAAACTGATTTCCATTAATTTTCAAAAATGGAGCAGACAGTAAAAAAATCAAAAGAAAATAACTTACATAACTTCTATATTTATAAAATTTTCCACTTGGTTTTTTAGGAAAGATCCAAGAACGTCTCCCTTCAGCATCTATAGTGCCAATACTATCTCTAAAATTTTCGTTCTTGGTTGACCCCATTCTAATCAAATAAAATTCTAATTAATTATTCTCTTATTTTTTTGTGTTAAACTATTTTATTTTATACTTTATTCTTCTTGAACCCATTTTTCTCCTTGAGCTAGTTTTGCTTTTGTAGGAGTGGTTCCTTGTAATGAAATTACATAACTAGACACTTTTGCGATGTCTGCTGCTTTTAACGTTTTATTCCAAGCAATCATCCCTTTTCCATCTCTACCTCCATTAGAAATGGTTATAAAAACGTTTTTAACTCCACCTCCAAGAAACCAAAATTCATCTGTTAAATTTGGTCCAATAGCTCCACCACCATCTGATAAATGACAAGATGCACAGTTCAAATTAAAGACGGCTTTACCTCTTTTTAAATCTTTACTTTCTGTCAGTAGAGTTACGTTTTCAGCTGTAATTAAATCTTTAGCTGTAGATTTATATGTATCTATTTCCATTCTTGCTTCTGCTACTGCATTTTCATATTCGGCAACTTGATTATCTCCGTCTAAAACTTCAAATCTTATTAAATAAACAACTGCAAAAACGATAGTAGCATAAAACATATACACCCACCAAGGTGGAAGTGAATTGTCTAACTCTCTAATTCCATCGTAATTATGATCTAAAATAATTTCTTGCTCTTGTTCTATTGGTTTTACTTTTGTCCAAGATTTTATTAACTTTTGCAACCACGCATTCGTTGCTTCTGAGACCTCTAAGACGATACCATCTTTTTCATTTTGAAACTCTCTTACTTTAGTTATTGCTATATTATTTACAATTTCTTTTAAGGCAACTACTAAAATAAATCCTATTAATGCTAGCCATACCAGTGGGTTTTCATAAATATCAAGAGGGTTTTCATACACCATAAAAGATTTTGCAAGTGCTATAAACGTAACTGTTAAAAAGATTACATAGACTATCGATTGAAAATATTTTTTCATTTTTATTTATTTTTCTAATGATCTAAAGGTAAATTACTTACAGTATTTATATAGTCTTTTTTTGCTGTAAAAACCCACCAAAATAAGGCTATAAAAAAAGTGAAGAAGATTATGAGTGATATCATTGGATATATTTCTATACCAATAATACTTTCCATATGATTTTTTACAAATTTTAGCATATTTTCTAATTTTTAGCTGTTTTTTGTTTGTCTTTAACTTTAATATCTGTTCCCAATCTTTGAATATATGCTATGATAGCAACAATCTCTCTATTTTTCATTTCAACAAACTCTTCTCTATTTTCTTTTGCATACTTTTTATCAGATGCATAATTCTCAGCAAAATCGGGATCTTGCTGTAAATTATCTTCAATTTTTTTTCCTTGAGCCTCCATTGCAGCTTGTGCATTTGTAATTTCTTCTTCTGAATAAGGAACGCCCAAAGTAGCCATCGCTCTCATCTTATCTTCTGTATCAGATTTATCAAGGGCACTCCTAATCAACCATTTGTAAGATGGCATTATGGACCCTGGAGAAGTACTTTGTGGATCGTACATGTGGTTTAGATGCCAGCTATCAGAATACTTTGCTCCAATTCTGTGTAAATCTGGTCCGGTACGTTTACTCCCCCATAAAAACGGATGATCATACACAAACTCACCAGCTTTAGAATATTCTCCATAACGCTCTACTTCACTTCTAAAAGGCCTTATCATTTGTGAATGACAGCCAACACACCCTTCTCTTATATATAAATCTCTTCCTTCTAACTCTAAAGGAGTGTAAGGTTTTACACTGCTAATTGTTGGTATATTCGACTTCACTAACAATGTTGGTATAATCTGAACAATTCCACCAATTAAAATTGCAACTGTTGCAAAAATTGTTAATTTAATAGGTTTTCTTTCTAACCAAGTATGCCAACCTTCTCCTTTTGTCCTGTACTTAGAAACTTTAGTTAAAGCTGCTGCTTCTGCTAACTCATCTTCTACTCCAGTTCCATGTTTCACCGTTTGTGCAACATTGTACAACATTACAATTGCACCTATTATAAACATAGTTCCTCCTATTGCACGCATCCAATACATCGGAATAATTTCATTAACTGTCTCTAAGAAGTTTCCATAAGTAAGAGACCCATCAGGGTTAAACTGCTTCCACATAGAAGCTTGCACAAAACCAGCGACGTACATAGGTAACGTGTATAAAATAATTCCTAAAGTTCCTATCCAAAAATGAAAGTTTGCCAATACATTTGAATATAATTTTGTTTTAAACATTCTTGGTATTAACCAATACAACATTCCAAAGGTGAAGAATCCATTCCAAGCTAATGCTCCAACATGAACGTGTGCAATAATCCAATCAGAAAAGTGTGCTATTGCATTTACGTTTTTAAGCGATAACATTGGCCCTTCAAAGGTCGCCATACCATAACCTGTTATTGCAACTACCATAAATTTTAAAACAGGATCTGTTCTAACTTTATCCCAGGCACCTCTTAACGTTAATAAACCGTTTATCATTCCTCCCCAAGAAGGTGCAATTAACATAACAGAAAATGCGACACCTAAATTCTGAGCCCAATCTGGTAATGATGTGTAAAGTAAATGATGAGGTCCTGCCCAGATATATATAAAAATTAAAGACCAAAAGTGCACTATTGATAATCGATAAGAATAAACTGGTCTATTAGCCGCTTTTGGGACGAAGTAGTACATTAAACCTAAAAATGGTGTTGTCAAGAAAAATGCTACTGCATTATGACCATACCACCATTGAACGAGAGCATCTTGTACCCCTGCATAAACCGAATAACTTTTTAAAAAACTTACAGGTAATGCCAAACTATTGAAAATATGAAGTACAGCTACCGTAACAAATGTTCCTAGATAAAACCAGATAGCAACATATAAATGACGTTGTCTTCTTTGTAATATTGTCCAAATCATATTTATACCAAATGCGACCCAAACGAGTGCTATTAGGATATCTATTGGCCATTCTAATTCTGCATACTCTTTAGAGCTAGTGTACCCTAAAGGGAGTGTAATTGCGGCGGCCACAATGATAACTTGCCAACCCCAAAAATTAAAATTACTTAAAAAATTACTTGCCATCCTTGCTTTTAACAATCGCTGAAGTGAATAGTAAACTCCTGCATAAATTGCATTTCCTACAAAAGCAAAAATTACAGCATTTGTGTGTAAAGGTCTTAAACGCCCAAAACTTAGCCATGATATACCGTCTGTAACATTGGGAAATAAAAACATAAAAGCCAAAAGTAAACCTATACTAAACCCTACTATACCCCATAGCAATGTTGCATAAATAAATTTTTTTACGATTTTATTATCGTAATAAAATTGTTGCATATCCATAATTTAATGTATTAATATCTAATTAATTTTCTTTTTTTTCTTCACGAGCTCATCCTCAAATAACATGCGAACAGAGGGCGTATATGAGTCATCATATTGCCCTTTTTTCACTGAATAAATAAATGCTAGAAAAAATATTAATGCCACTAAAATACTTAGTGTAAGTAGTAAATATATTACGCTCATATCTTGCCTGATAATTTAAAGATTCAAAAATAACTCTGATAGAATTCTTAGAATATGACTTTTATCATATTTATTTTTTTGGCAAAAAAAACACCCAGAAGGTTACTATTCTTGGTGTTTATGAGGATATATGAATTATGAAATTAAAATATTAAAAAGCTATCTATAATAAGGGTTCTATTTATAAAAATTTAAACGTTATTGTAAATAAAAAAATTAAACCTTATTAATTACATACATATTATTCATAAGTTTTCTGAGAATTCTAGATTAAAAAAGTGGCTTAATTTATAGCTCTATGGTTTCATTTTGGAAAAGGTTTTTGTGAAAATATTTATCTTTTGAAGGCTCTGTTTTACTTTAAGTCCATTAAATAGTCATTGAAAATAGTTTTGTTTCTGGTAATTTTTCTTGCAATTTTTTATCAAAAGCCATACATATATTCCTAACATAAGGTCGAGCATGCTCTGGAATTGAAAGCGCATTTTCTTCCATTTTTACCAACCCATCTTTTTGCATTTCTTTTAAAAGACTTAAATGCATCTCAATATTTTTTATTTGAGTTGACTTTTCTTCCCACGAAGTAAAAAAATGACACATCATATTTAAAATATGCTTTCTGATAACTTGGTCTTCTGCAGATAATATATGTCCTCTAAAAACTGGAATTTCTCCTGAATTTACAATTTGTTGATACTCTTTTACCGTTTTTACATTTTGTGCAAATCCATACCAAGAATCAGAAATTGCCGACATTCCTAAACCAATCATTAATTGCGTTTTGTTTGATGTGTACCCCATAAAGTTTCTATGTAATGTTTTGTTGATTGCCGCGGCATATAAACTATCTGTCTTTAGCGCAAAATGATCCATTCCAATTTCTTTATAGCCAAGTTTAGAAAGCAGCAGTTTTCCTATTTCATATAACTCTCTTTTTGCTTCATTTTTCGGTAAATTGTTTTCATTAAATCCCCTTTGACCAACACCTTTTACCCAAGGTACATGCGCATAACTATAAAAGGAAATTCTATCTGGTTGTAATTCTTTAGTTTTGTTAATCGTATAAATTACGTTTTCTTTAGTTTGAAAAGGTAAACCAAAAATTAAATCATGACTTACTGATGTGTAACCAATTTCTCTAGCCCATTTTGTAACTTGCTCTACAACTTCAAAGGGTTGAATTCTATGGATTGTCTTTTGAACCTTCTCATTATAATCTTGAACTCCAAAACTGACTCTTGTAAAGCCTGCACCAAACAAAGTTTGTAACTGTTCTTTTGATGTATTACTCGGGTGACCTTCAAAACTAAATTCTGATTCTGGATGTTTTATTGCATGTTTAAACAATCCATCAATTAAAACTTTTAAATTTTCTTTACAGAAAAAGGTCGGTGTTCCTCCTCCTAAATGCAACTCTTTAACAATCGGAACTTCATCAATCAAATTCACATATAACTCCCACTCTTTTAAAACTGTTTTTATATACGCTTCCTCTACTTTATGAAGTTTTGTAATGTGTTTGTGGCAAGCACAAAATGTACATAAACTCTCACAAAACGGTAAATGAATGTAAAGACTTATACCTTCTAATTTGTTGCTTTCCTCTAAAGAATGTTTAAAAGTTTGTATCCATTTTTTTTTAGTAAAAGTTGCAACGTTCCAAAAAGGAACTGTTGGATAACTTGTATATCTTGGACCTGGAATATTATATTTCTGAATTAATGATTTTGCCATTCTTATATTATTAGGTAAGCTCTAAAGCAATTTCGATCATTTCTTTAAAAGTCTGTTCTCTATCTTCTGCTGTCGTCCTTTCTTTAGTTACCAAACTATCAGAAATTGTTAAAATTGATAATGCATTTACATTATATTTTGCAGCAACTGTATATAATCCTGATGTTTCCATTTCTACACATAAAACACCATAATCTGCCCATTTTTTATAAGTTTCAAAATCATCCGCATAGAACTCATCAGAACTTAAAATACCTCCAGCTTTTATAGGAATATTTTTTTCTTTTGCAACTTCAATTGCTTTTTGAAATAATGTAAAACTTGCTGTTGGCGCAAAATCTGCTCCATTAAAACGAATTGTATTTAAACCTGAATTTGTTGAGGTTGCCATTGCCAAAACAATGTCTCTAATCTTAACATCTTTTTGATATGAACCAGCAGAACCTACTCTAATTAAATTTTTGACTCCGTATTCATTAATAAGTTCATGACAATAAATTAAGGTTGATGGAATCCCCATTCCGGTACCTTGAACAGATATTTTTTTACTCTTATAGGTTCCTGTAAAACCTAGCATTCCTCTTACATCATTATATTGAAAGCAATCTTCCAAAAAAGTATCTGCAATCCATTTCGCTCTCATTGGGTCTCCTGGTAATAAGACTGTTTCTGCAATTTCTCCTTTTTTGGCTTCTATATGTACACTCATAATTATTTGATTTTATTTCCTATTAAATTAGTTGAAATTGTTGTAAAAACAACAACACTTATGGAGCTTAAAGGCATTATAATTGCTGCTACTACAGGTCTTAACTGACCTGTTACTGCAAAGTATAATCCAATAGCATTGTAACAAAGTGATAGTAAAAAGCAATATTTTATAATAATCATTGCTTTTTTTGATGCCTTAAAAAAGACTTCAATTTTATTAAGTTGGGTAGCATCTAAAATAGCATCACATGCCGGGGAAAAAACATTTATATTTTCTGATAAAGAAATACCTACATTACTTTGTGCAAGAGCCCCTGCATCATTTAAACCATCTCCAATCATAGCTACTTTTTTGTTTTTTTCTTGAAATTCAGCAACCACTTCCAATTTATCTTCTGGTTTTTTGTTAAACAATAGTCTGGTCTCTTTTGGAAAATTTTCTTGTAAGAAACCTTTTTCACCTTCATTATCTCCAGAAACTACGGCTAAATCATATGCACTATTTAAAGACTTAAAAAGTAAATTCACTCCTTTTCTGTATGAGTTTTTAAACGTGAATTTACCTTTATACTTATTATTAAAACTGATATGCACTGATGTATCTAAGGAAGCCGTTTTATCATCATTTTCAACAAATAAAGCTGAACCTAATTTGAGAATTTTTCCTTTATAATTAACTTCAATTCCTTGACCAATAACTTCATTGTAATTAGAAATTGAAAGCGCATCAACTTCAGTCAAAATATTATATAAAGTTCTGCTTAACGGATGATTAGAAGCTCTTAAAGCACTTTTTAAAATACTTTTTTCTTGATTATTTAAAGCGATGCCTTTATAATAAATAGTATCTTCTTTATTTGTTGTTAATGTTCCTGTTTTATCAAAAATTATAGAATTTATACTTGCTAATTGCTCAATAACAGTCGCATTTTTTAAGTAGAATTTTTTCTTCCCAAAAATGCGTAAAAGATTCCCTAAGGTAAAAGGCGCTGCTAATGCAATTGCACAAGGACATGCAATAATTAAAACTGCTGTAAACACATTTAATGCTTTTGAGGCATCATAAGAGAGCCAAAATAGGGTGGATAAAAAAGCAATACTTAAAACAATAATTGTAAAGCTTTTACTAATTTTATCTGTTACTGTTTTAAAGGATGAAGATTTGTCTTTACTAAAGACATCGTTACTCCAAAGTTGTGTTAAATAACTTTGAGAAACTGATGCTAAAGCCTCCATCTCTAGAACTCCAGAATGTTGTTTCCCCCCAGCAAATAATTTATCTCCAGGTTTTTTGGAAACTGGCGCAGCTTCACCTGTAACAAAACTGTAATCTATTTTTACATTTCCGTTGATAAGAATACCATCTACAGGAATTAATTCTTGATTTCTAATCAATAATCTGTCACCTTTTTCAACTTCATAAAGCTGTATATTTTCTTCTTTTCGATCCGAGACTATTTTAGTTACTGCAATCGGAAAATACGATTTATAATCACGTTCAAAAGACAAGAAATTATAGGTTTTTTGCTGAAAGAACTTCCCTAGTAGTAAAAAGAAAACTAATCCTGTTAAACTATCAAAAAAACCAGTTCCTAAATCAAATATTATTTCTACAGAACTTCTAATAAATAACACAGAAACCCCAAGTACAATTGGCACATCAATATTTAAAATTTTAGATTTCAACCCTTTGTAAGCTGATATAAAATAATCTTTTGCAGCATAAAAAACTACGGGTAATGAAAAGAAAAACATTAACCATCTAAAAATATTTTTATATTTTTCTATCCAAAAGCCATCCACTTGAAAATATTCTGGAAATGATAAAAACATTACATTTCCAAAAGCAAAACCTGCAATTCCTAATTGATAAATTAAACTTCTATCTACTTTCTTTTTGCCAACTTCATAATCTTCTAAACTTATATATGGTTCGTAACCAATAGTACTGAGTAAAAGCACAATTTCTTTAAGCGATATAGTTTCTGAATTAAACGAAATTCTTAGATTTTTCTTAGGGAAATCGACCTGTGAAGTAGAAATTTTTGTATTTAATTTATGTAAATTTTCTAATACCCAAATACATGAACTACAATGAATATGAGGTATGTATAGTGTTACTATTTGTGTTTTACTATCATTAAAATCTAACAGTTTTTCTAGTATCCTTTTATTTTCAAGAAAATCATATTTACCCTGAATTTCAGTTGGAATTGCTCCTGGATTGTTTTGAAAATCGTAGTACTCTGTTAAATCATTTTTAAAAAATATTTCATAAACTGTTTTACAACCATTACAACAGAAAAACTTACAATCCAACTGAATATCAGTGCTATTACAAGAATCTCCACAATGATAACAATGTGTAGTCTTCATATTTACTCGTTTGCCAAAGCAAATCTCTGATAAGATTTGAATTTAAAACATGATTTTTATCAGCTTAATTCTTCAAACATCCTTTTAAAGTAATGGTTAAGTAAGTTGTTGGGTTATAAACTAAAAATCATAAGAAAAAATTAGCATCTGTTTGAAGAAGGTGAACATCTAAATTGTAAAATTTAAATTAGACGTTTGATAAAAAACATAAATTTAGTATTAAAAAAAAATAGTATTTAATAAAGTTTCTAACCTTGTATACCTTGCTTTAAGCGGTATTAAAAATTGATATAAATTAAAAGAAAAAATAATCTTTTAGAGGATGGATAAATTCATGATTAAAGAGATTCCAAAATCTAAATTTTTAATAAGTCCATTATTTTTCTGCGTTGAATCTTTTTTGTTTCAGTTTCTAAAAATTTTTCTACAAAATAAATTTCTTTTGGAGTTTCAAACTTTAAAAGATCGGCTCCTTTATAATGAATGTCTTTTTGATTTCCTTCAAGAATCAAAACTACCTTTTCTCCTAAGGTCTCATCAATTTTTCCAGCAACAAAAAACCTATTACTAATAATTTTTGATAGCTTCTTCTCTATTTTTTCTGGATATAATTTAATTCCTCCAGAATTAATTACATTATCAAAGCGGCCTAACCATTCAAATTGTGTGTCTGAAATAATTTGTACAACATCATTTGTGAAAATTATTTCATCAGAAACATGTAATGCCTTAATTAATAAACAATTTCTAACATCTTTATAAATTTGAACACCTGGCAATAATTGATAGAAATTCGGAGTTTTATTAATCTTATTTAACTTTTTTACAGCAATATGAGTAATGGTTTCAGTCATGCCATACGTAGCATAAATAGCTGTAGAAACATTCTTTAATTTACTTTCTAACTGCTTTGAAACGACTCCTCCGCCAACAATCAATTTTTTTATCAATCCAACTTTAGATAAAGAATTTTCTAGTTGTAAAGGAACCATTGCCGAAAAATCATAATGTTTATAGACTTTTTCTAAAGGATTCGAATTTGATTCTATAACATCTAAATCCCAGCCTAAAGTAAGGGCTCTAATCAACATTAATTTACCAGCAATGTATTTTAAAGGTAAACATAATAAAGCTGTTGTATGCTCTTGTAAATCAAAATAGTTTCCTGTAGCTCTTGCAGAATTCACTATAAACTCTTTTTTCAGTAAAATTGATTTTGGAATTCCTGTAGAACCTGAAGTTTGAACCGTTATACTTTTATTATGGGAGAACCAACTTTTTAAAAATTGTTGTATTTCATATGAAAAACCTATTGTATGCGAGAGTATTTCATCTACAGATGAAAAAGAGAATCCATTTAATTTAAAACTTTTATGAAATTTATTCTGCTCCAATCTCTTCTAATGCTTTTAAATTTAATGGTTTATCAACTTTACCCGTTAGTTTTTCTAACCAATTTTGCCATCCGTATTTTTCAGCAAATAACACTAATATTAAAGGATACAGAATAAAAACAGGTACAAACATCTCCCAAGTTACAGAAGGTTCCGAAGTATCTATAAAAAGCGCATCAGTTTGAAAAACCATCCAATCTGTGGTTATTAAAAAAGCTGCAATCATATTATTTGCAGCATGCAGACCTAAAGCCAATTCTGTACCTTCATCCATTAAAGTTGTAATTCCATAGAAAAAACCAGTACCAATATAAAAAATCATTGTTATGTTTCCTAGCTTTTGAACTTCAGGATTTGCACCATGTAAGAGGCCAAAACAAACAGATGTAATTATTAAAGGAACCCACTTATTTCTTGCTAAAGCTCCTATTCCTTGCATAAAATATCCTCTAAACAGCAACTCTTCTAAACTTGTTTGTAATGGAATAATTAACACTGAAATTGCTACCAAAATAAAAAAGGGTTTCGCATTAAAATTATATGTGTAATTTTCTGGAGCTAATAAAATGCCTATAATTGAGAGCAAAATGACTATCGTTCCCCAGCTTAAAAAACCAAACCAAAAACGACTCCAATCAATATTTTTTCTACTTGTAACTAAAGAGGTTAAAGTTCTTTTATGAATATATTTAATCGCAATAATTAAAAAAAATAAGCCAATAGCAAACATAAAAAGCATTGAAAACAAAAATAAATTTTTGTTCATATCTAAAGTCATAAAATTATCTGCAGCAGCATTTACAAACTCTGTCATATTTTCTGAATAAGCTAGCGCTGCAATTATCAAAGGAATTACTCCTATAATTTGCCAACCAATAAAAACTAATCCTATAGTTATTACCCAATGATACCATTCATTTCTCCCTTTAAAAGCTTGTTGTATGTAATTCATTTTTTCCATTCTAACATTCTGAAATTGGTTCAGAATTACGTTAAATTAAATTTCCAGTTTATTGTTGGGTTGTACTGTAAAGTTCCATTCTCAACTTCTAATGGACTTATAAAGTTATTAGTAAACAACCCACCTGTTCCCAAGCCCTGCGGCAAAGCACTATGCAATGTATGCGTAAATTGTGCAATGGCACTTAAACCTATATTACTTTCTAAAGCAGATGTAATCCACCAATTAGATTGATTTTGCTCTGCAAATTTAATCCATTCTTTACTACCAGCAAAACCACCAATTAAACTTGGTTTTAAAATGATATATTGGGGCTTTATGGTCTCTAATAATTTATTTTTTTCTTCGTTTAAAAATACACCAATTAACTCTTCGTCTAAAGCAATTGGCAAAGGTGTTTTAGAACATAATTCTGCCATTTCTTGAACCTGACCTTGTTTAATTGGCTGCTCTATAGAATGTAGTTCTAACTCCGATAATCTATTTAATTTCTCTAAAGCATTCTTTGAATTAAAGGCACCATTAGCATCAACTCTAACTTCAATTTCCTTGGATGAAAATTCTTTTCGAATCGCCCTTAACAACTCAATTTCCGCATCGAAATCTATTGCACCAATTTTCATTTTGATGCAAGAAAAGCCAGCTTCTATTTTTTCTATGATTTGATTCTTCATAAATTCCTTCTCACCCATCCATACTAAACCGTTAATACGAATAGATTTTTCACCTTTCGTAAACTGAGATGGAAATAACTCAAACGAAGTTTCAGATTTGAGTGATAAAAAAGCCTGCTCTATTCCAAATTGAATTGATGGGAATGCCCATAATTCTTTAAGCAGAGAATCTAAGCCAAGATTTATGTTTTGACATGTCCAACTTAATTTTTCCTCGTAATTAACAACATCATCTATACTTAAACCTCGAAACAAACCTGTTTCTCCGATACCTTTCTTGCCATTTTTATCTAAAATGATAAACCAGGTTTCTTTCGTTCTCAAAATTCCCCGTGAAGTACCACTTGGACTTTTAAAATTGAGAATGTGTTTTTTGTAACTAGCTTTTATCACAACTAAATATTATTATTTTTCTACAAATGCTTTAAAATTATTCAAATAAGTTTGGTCCTGATCTTTAAAGGTACCTTTAAAATAAGGAAACATACAAGCCATTAAATAAGATTCACTTCGACAGCTAGCATTTAAAGTAATATTTGTAATTCCATCTTTTTCTGTAAAAACATAATCGTCTCTTTTCAACATGTTTTCAGCATCAAAAAATAATGTTACTTTTTCATTTTGAATATAAGCAATCACTTTTTTTGTCATCACAATTTCTTGCCCTTGATTTTCTACAACAATTTTATAAATATTTCCTGTTTTTCCAACATTCTCTTTAACCACAGTAAGAGATTTTATTTCTGGAATCCAATTTTTAATCTTATCTGAGTTATTAAATGTTTTAAAAACTTCTTCAACAGGTTTATTTACAGAAACTCTTGTTATATAACTTGTTTCTTTAATCAAAAGGCCTGTTGCAAGAAAAACAACCACTATTCCTGTAATGATTCCTAAAATTATTTTTATTGTTTTCATAATTATATTTTAAAAAATCTGTGCAATTCCAAAAAGAATAGCAAATAAAAATGTACTTAAAGCAACTTTTTTAAGTTCGCTATCTAATTCAGCAGGAACTATATTTTGCGCAACTGTTTTAATGTTTTTAATTAATGGAATAAAAGATACTAAAAAAATAAGTTGATACAAAGAGTTAAAATCTAAAAAAACATAAATTAATGCAGAAGTTAAAGCACCTAAAATTAAAAAATAATGATACTTTTTTGCTTTTCCATTTCCTAATTTAACAACTAATGTGTTTTTATTATTCTTTTTATCCTCTTCTCTATCTCTTAAATTATTCAAATTTAGCACTGCTGTACTTAACATTCCTATAGAAATTGCTGGTAAAAATATTTTTATATTAATGTGTTTTGTGTACAAAAAATAGCTTCCTACAACACTTAATAACCCAAAAAACAGAAATACAAAAACATCTCCAAAACCACTGTAACCATAAGCTGAATTACCAACTGTGTATTTTATAGCTGCTATAATTGATGCGATTCCTAATCCAAAAAACAATATAGAATAGCCGAAATTTTCTTTCCCAAAAGCAACATAAATAAGCACTAATGCAATTAATAAAGTAATTATTGTAATTAGTATCATTGCCGTTTTCATTTGCTTTGGAGTAATTGCTCCTGAACCAACCATTCTTGCTTCTCCAGTTCTGTTTTTATCTGAACCTTTTATTCCGTCTCCATAATCGTTTGCAAAATTTGACAATACTTGAAACCCTATTGTTGTTAGAATTGCCAACCAGAAAATACGAGATAATAATATAGAATCATCATTAAGCACTTGATTTCCAAGAATACTTCCAACAATGATTCCAGAAACAGATAAAGGCAATGTCCTTAAACGTGCTGCTTTTATAAAACTTTTTACATCCATGACGTTTTGCTAGTTTCTACTTTAAATAAAGTATGGTTATAAATTTTTATGGCATCTTCAAAATGAATACACGAAATTTTAATTTTCCCAGAGGCAGTTTGTAAAATAAGATCTGCAACATTAGCTCTTTCTTGAAAAATATTTTGTTTCAACTTTATATTCTGAACCTTAAAAATTTCTAAATAAGTTAAATGAGTCTCTAATAAACCATTTCCAACAAGCAGTAGTGATTCCGATATTTTATAATACCTTTTTTTTACTTTTTTGAGTATCAAAAAAACAATTAGAGGTGCGGTAACAAATACAGAATATAAAACTTCTAAAGAATCAAAAACGTATATTAAAGCTATATAACAAGTGATTATTAAAAATGAAAGCATGAAAAATAATCGTTTTCTATAATAGTTATCTGGGTGTTTTTTTTCAGAGTTATTAAGCTCAGTCGTATCAAATAAACTTGATTTTACAGTTTCTACTTGATTTGGTTTACAACCAACAATTCTAATGAGTTTATTCTTTTTGACATTTATTTTACCACTTACAGCTTGTTTAAAAGTAATAAACGAAATACCAATAAATCTTTTAATAGGATTTGTAGAAATAGTAATAGTTTGTATTTTCTGCTTTTTTAAAACTATGGATTTCTTTGTTAATAAACCTTGATTAATTTCGAACGCATCCTTTTTTAAATATGCTTCCAAATTAAAATGAATAAGAAAAACTCTAATAAAAGAGCTTATTAATGCAATAATAGTTAAAAGAATAATGCATAAAGCAATTATTAAAATACTGTTAGAAATCGCATTTGCATTTTCATCTACAAAACCATTAAATAAATCTTTATTCCCTAAACCATCAAAAATTTGTTGAATTTGCTGAAAGAAACCTAAAACAATCGCTAAAAATAAAAATAAACTTTGCAAATGATTTTCGGTTAAACTCACTTTTAAAAGCTCTAAAAAATTGATAAGGATTAAGGGTTTTACTTTTTTAATTCTTTCTATAGCCTCATTTTTTTTAGAATCTTCTGTAATAATTTCCTTTAATATATTTGCCTTTTCAAGAGATACTGCTCTAATTGCAATCTCTGTTTTGCTTGAACCTGCTGTTTCTAAATTTACTTCAAAAACATTAATGGCCTGCTGAATAACATTCTGTTTAAAATTTACATTTTGGATTCTTTCAAACGGAATGGATGTATTGGTTTTTTTCAGAATTCCTTGCTTTAATATAAAGTGTCCATCTTCAATTTTAAATTGAAAATTTTTAAAAACTAAATAAGCTCTCACGAAAAGAAATACCAAGATGAATATTATACTTGCATATATATAGTTTAATCTAACATCAGAAATTTCTGAAAAATCTTTTAAAATAAGAAACAAGAGAATCCAAGTTACTTTTATAAATTTCAAAATTGAATAGATGTAGATCACAAAAACTCCTTTAGGAGATTGTTTTGAAAAGCTAGAGAAATCAAAGGAATTATGCATCAATTTTTGTGCTAATAAATTCTTTAAGTTGAATGGAAACCTCTTTTTTCAATCCTCTAACAACTAAATCATCACTACTATCTCCTGCAGTGTAAACGCTTAAAGATGCCAAACCAAATATTCTTGAAATCGGTTTTTCATCAATTTCGATATGTTGTATTCTTGAAAAAGGAACTGTTGTTGTTTTCTTAACAAACAATCCTGTTTTGTAAGAAATATCTCTTTCTCTTACTGCGTATTTTCTCTTTGGAAAACTGAATCTTAAATAGAAGAAAAAACATACTAAGAACACGAAAAAGAATGCATAAATAAAAATCATATATTCATTAAACTCTTTTAAAAAATCTAATTGATGTAATAAAGTTAATATTGAAAAAAATGCAACGGCCAATAATAAAAAATTAACAAGAATTACCTTAAAATAAGTTCTATTAATTTTTTTAAATTCTATTTTAGTAATATCTGGAAAAGAAGTGACTTCAATATTTTGAAAAGAATCTGACATAAAAACTAATGTTGTAAGGCTGCTTTAATAGATATCGGAGTATCATTTAACAATGCTTGTACAAATGCTCCTTTATAGTTTTTAATTAACTGAGCTCTCCGCTCTCTTGCCTCTTTGTATGTTTTAAAAGCTCCAAAACGATACTTTATTAATGTGTTTTCTTGAAAAATTTTTATATTTTCTAAATTAGTTAAAGTTTTGTTCACATTTTTTAGAGCTGCTATTTGTACCATAAAAAGCAATTTATCGTCCAGTTGAACAGGAGCTACGATCTGCTTAATTTTAATCTTTTCAACAGGAATTTCTTTTTCCCTCTTTTTAGTACACGAAAAAAAAACAATACAAAATAATATTAAAAAAATATTTTTCATCTTATAAATTATTAGCTTCTGCAATTAGTTCTGCAATATCTTTTACCAAAACTTCGGTTTCTTTTTCTTTAAATTTAATTCCATCTGTCATCATTGTATTACAATAAGGACAACCTGTTACGATAATATTTGGTTTGGTTTTTAAAGCATCTTCCGTTCTTAAAATATTAATTTCTTTATCCCCTTTTTCTGCATCTTTAAACATTTGTGCACCACCTGCACCGCAACATAACGCTGTAGCTTTATTTCGTTTCATTTCTGTTAAATTAACACCTAACCTTTTAATTAAATCTCTAGGAGACTCATATACATCATTGGCTCTTCCTAAATAACAGGGATCATGAAAAGTGACTCTTTTTCCTTTTAAAACGGTATCATCAATTTTTAAACGACCTTCAGAAATTAAATTTTGTATAAATTGTGTATGATGAAAAACTTCATACTTACCTCCTAAGCTTGGATATTCGTTTTTTAATGTATTAAATGAATGAGGATCGCAGGTAACAATTTTTTTTACTTCATATCCATTTAAAACTTCAATATTCATCATTGCTTGCATCTGAAACAAAAATTCATTTCCCGCTCTTTTTGCTGCATCTCCTGTAGATGATTCTTCAGTACCTAAAACCGCAAAATCTACATTTGCTTGCTGTAATATTTTTACAAATGCTCTCGATATCTTTTTTGCTCTATCATCATAGCTTCCTGCTGCGCCAACCCAAAACAACACTTCTGGTTGTTTACCTTGCCCCATCATATCTGCTATTGTTGGTACCTTCATAATTTTGATATTTAATCGTTTATAGGTTGATGTTGTATTATTTAACTAATGTAATTTATCTATAATCAATAACTTAATTGACCATAAATACTGCTATAAAAATTGCAAAACAATCTATTCTTCATTTGCCCAATTCAATCGATCTTGTTGATTGTATTGCCAAGGAGCACCATTATTTTCGATGTTGGTCATCATCATATTTAATTCTTGTGGTGCAGCACTTTCTTCCATTACTAAATATCTTCTCATATCCATAATTATAGATAATGGGTCTATATTTACCGGACATTCTTCTACACAGGCGTTACAACTTGTGCAAGCCCATAATTCCTCTGGTGAGATATAATCGTTTAATAATTGTTTCCCATCATCAACAAAAGTTCCTTTATTTGCATCTATATTTCTACCAACTTCTTCTAATCTATCACGAGTATCCATCATGATTTTTCTTGGTGACAATTCTTTACCCGTCAAGTTTGCCGGACAAGCTGATGTGCACCTTCCGCATTCTGTGCACGTATATGCATTTAATAATTGCACCCAACTTAAATCAGCAACATCACTTGCACCAAATTTTTCTGGCACAGTTTCCTCTGTTCCTTCTTCTGGCATTGCATAAGGATCTGCCTCTGGGTCCATCATTAATTTCACTTCATTCGTAACAGATTCTAAATTTGTGAATTGTCCTTTAGGATTTAAATTTGCGAAAAATGTATTTGGGAACGCTAATAAAATATGTAAATGTTTTGAATAGAATAAATAGTTTAAGAAAACTAAAATTCCTAGAATGTGAATCCACCAAGATGTTCGTTCTATTACATGAACTCCTTCTACTGAAAACCCATCAAATAAAGGAGTAATAAACTGACTTACAGGGTTTCCAATACCCACTTGTTGAAATGAAATATCTGTGGCATTCATCACTAAAAAAAGTGTCATTAAAACCATTTCGAAATATAAAATTATATTTCCGTCCATTTTTGGCCAACCCTTCATTTCTGAACTTAAAAAACGTTTGATATTTGCAATATTCCTTCGTGTCCAAAATAGAATAACAGCGACAAAAACTAATGCTGCTAAAATCTCAAAAGTCCCTATTAGAAAACCATAAAAACCATCACTTAAAAAACCTTGAAACACTCTGTGAGTGCCAAGTAAACCATCAATAATAATTTCTAAAACTTCAATATTAATAATGATAAAGCCGACGTAAACTATAATATGAAGAAATCCTGAAACTGGTCTTTTCACCATTTTAGATTGTCCAAGAGCAATCCTCATCATATTTTTTAAACGTTCTAACTTATTATCTACTCTATCTATATCTTTTCCTAAATTTATATTTCTAAAGATTTTGCGAATATTCATCACAAAAAAACTTATACCAACGATTAATGCGATTGCAAAAAGAATGTTTGATAAATATTGCATAATATTTTAAATATATTTTGTGAAACGAATATTATTGATTGGTTTTATTCTTTTTATTATTATCTTCATCAAAAGGCTTTGCCCTTTTACCAAATAAAGAAAAGTGTACAAACCTCTTTGGATTCAGCTTAATTTCTCTTAAAAGTTCTTCTAATTCTTTAGACAAATTTGATAGGTTATAATACATAGCATCATCGTTTATCAATTTTCCTAAAGTACCTTTTCCTTCATCCAAACCAAGTAATAAAGAGTTTACAGACGTAAGTGTTATTTCTGACTTTCTAATAATTTCACCAATATTTGAATTTGCTAAAGTATCTGTTACCTTTAATAAGTTTTTAGTTATATTTTTTGTGTTTACCAAAGTTTCTTTAAAACTAACAGAAGATGAATCTATCATTGAGTTTACAGAACGAAGTGTTTTTCTAATATCAACAATTGTAAACTCTAAACCTTTAACAGATTTTTTAATACTTTTTGATGTTTCCTTATCTAAAACATTATTTATCCTTTGAAAAAGTGTGTCTGCACTTACAATAACATTTTCTAATTTCGCTTGAATAGGATCTAATTTTTCACCAATGGAAGTAAATAAACTTGATTCTATTTTTCCCTTTAAAAAATCACCAGAAACTGCCGGCTCACCATTAAAATTTGGTATAATAGCTAAGTTAGAGCCTGATAATGGATTCGGAGAATAAATTTTCACCACGCTATTATTCGAGAATTCAAAATCATTTTCCAAAGAAAATCTAACAATTAAATGACCTCTTTTCCCTAATTTATTGTTAAATTCTATGTCATCTACTTTACCTACTTTTAATCCATTTATTGTAACTAAACTAGCTTTTGTTAAACCACCAACATTCGTATATTCTACGTTATAGAATCTTTTATTTGGTTTAAAAATATCTTGTCCTTTAAGAAAGTTAAAACCCCATATAAAACCAACAATAATAATAATTAGAACAATTCCTGTTTTTAATTCTTTAGTCATTTATAGAGATTTAATAACAAAATTACTAATAATTTTTGGTTGAAACTACCAAAACTACTGCATTTTCTTTGCTTCTCTAACAGAGATTTTTTCTCCGCTTTTAAAAGCAACAATAAATGCTGACGAATACCCTTTTTCTTTTGCAATTTTTAAAGCTTTTAAAACCCCTTTATATTTAGAAGAGTTACCATAATAATATTTATAATAAGCACCAACTTTAGCTACTTGAACCTTTTTTAGATTTTTAAAATTATAAGGTTTTGTTGAAATCTTATTTTTTCCAGATGCGATTTGAATTTTATATTCAACAGTATTTTTTAAATTTTCATCATCAGCGAAAACTTCAATAACTGTATTTAATTTTAAATGATTTATGTAATTTTTAATTCCATCGGTAACAGCTTTACCCATTTTTTGTTGCCCATTTTTAGAATTAAGGTACCTACCTTCGGTTTTATTTGTTAAAAATCCTAATTCTACCAAAACACTTGGCATAATAGTTTCTCGTAAAACTTGAAAATTATCTTGCTTTACTTTTCTATCTAATCTTTTTAAGTTTTTAGTAAAATTTGTTTGAATTAAGCTTGCAATTTCTAGACTCTTATCTAAATTTTCTTCTTGTAAAAGTGATAAACCTATAACAGATTCTGCAGAATTTGAATCAAAACCTATGTATTTTTCCTTGTAATTATCTTCGAATCTAAGAATTACTGCATTTTCTCTTTTCGCTATTTCTAAATTCTTTTTATTTCCTCTTAAACCTAACACAAAAGTTCCTGCTCCGTATGCATTAGATGTGTGAGAATCACAATGGATGGATACGAATAAATCTGCTTTTGCAGTATTTGCAATATCTCCTCTTTTCCATAAATCTATAAAAACATCTCCACTTCTTGTATAAATTACTTTTAGGTCTTTATCTTTTTTTAATTCATTACCAACAATTAAAGCTACTTTTAATGCAATATTTTTTTCTTTATATCCATTCCCTAAATTACCTGGATCTTTGCCTCCATGGCCTGCATCTAAGACAATTGTATAACTTTTTTGCGCGTACACAAATGTTGATGAAAAAAAGAAAATTAATGTAAAAAATGTTAAAAAAAACAAGTTTTTCACTTTGATATTAAATTTGTTCATTTGTAGAAAATTCATCGATAAAATTTAACTAATTTTGGGAACTATAATTTGGTGTTCCAAATATGGAGCCATACTTTTACTTTTACACAAAAATAGTACTTATAGCATTGCAAACAAACCTATCATACATACTTTTATTTTGCAGTTTCTTTTTTATAAAGATGTGTTTTGCACAAGATATAAAATCTAAAGGAAAAACGATAATTCCATTAGCAAAAAAAGATACTATTCTTTCAACGAAAAAAAACACTTTATTTAGTTCTAGAAAAGACAGCTTACTTCTAAAGAATAAAGATACCATTTCTAATGATTCTATAAAATCTAAAGAAAGTGTTGAAGACATTATAACGCATGTCGCTAAAGATTACACCATACAAAACGCTAAAGATAAAACTGTTACTCTTTACAACGAGGCAAATATAAAATATACAGATATTGATTTAAAAGCAGGAATTATAATTATTGACTACAAGAAAAATACACTTTTTGCTAAAGGAATTAAAGACAGTATAAGTTATAATCAAAGACCCATATTTAAGCAAGGAAGTGAAGAGTCTGAGCAAGATTCAATAATTTATAACTTCAAAAGTAAACGTGCTATAATTTATGGTTTAAAAACCAAACAAGGTGAAATGTTTACCTATGGTGAGAAAACAAAACGTGTCAATGATTCTACCGTTTATATTAGAAAAATAAGATTTACAACTTCAGATAAAAAAAATCCTGATTATTATATAGCGACAGATAAAGCAAAATTGGTGCCTGGAAAAAAGATTATTGTTGGTATCAGTAATTTAGTTTTAGCAGATGTTCCAACTCCATTATTTTTACCTTTTGCTTATTTTCCCATGACAGAAACAAGTGTTTCTGGGTTTTTAATTCCTTCATTTGATACAGGAAGTAGCGATCGAGGAATTGGTTTTCAAAATGGAGGTTATTATTTTGCGCTAAGTGATTATGCAGATTTAACGGTTTTAGGTGATGTATATTCTAATGGAAGTTGGGGAACAAGAGTATCATCAAACTATAGAAAACGTTATCGTTTTAATGGTGCCTTTAGTTTTAATTTCGAGAACAACATTAATGGCATTAGAGGTTTTGACGATTATAGTAAAGCAAATAACTTTAATATTAGATGGACTCATAGTCAAGATTCCAAAGCAAGTCCTAACTCAAGATTTACGGCTTCTGTAAATTTAGGAAGTAGTCGTTTCTTTAGAGAATCTCTCAATCAATTTAACGTTTCACAAACACAGAACAATACATTTAATTCCTCTATAAATTACAGTAAAACTTTTGTTGATACTCCCTTTAACATGGCTGTAACTGCCTCTCATCAGCAAAACACAAATACAGAAACGATTACAATGACCCTGCCTTCATTAACCTTAAACATGAATAGAGTATATCCTTTTGCAGGTAAAGGCGGTGTTAAAAAGAATCCAATTCAAAAGTTAGGTTTCAACTACAATATGCAAGGTCAGTATTTGATTAATACCACAGATGATGAATTCTTTACAAGTAAAATGTTTAAAACGGCAAGGTCTGGAGTACAACACAAAACAAGTACCAGTACAAATATAAAAGCCTTTAAATATTTTACGTTATCACCAAGTGCTAATTATGAAGAAACTTGGCAGTTTGATTACATAAACAAAGAATATAGTATTACTGATAACGTTATTGTCACAGATACTTTAAGAGGATTTAAAACCTATAGAGAATATAATATGGGGGTGAGTTTATCTACAAACATTTATGGTACTTTCAATTTTAATAAAGGACGTCTAAAAGCCTTAAGACATACTTTTAGACCTACTGTTTCTTACTCATACAGACCAGATTTTAAAGATAAATACACTAATGAAGTCCAACAAAGTACCCTTTTAACAGACTTAAAACAATATACTGTTTTTGATCAAGGAATTTATGGCGCTCCTTCAGCTGGATTAAGTAATTCTATTGGTATTTCTTTAAATAATGTTTTAGAGGCTAAAGTTGCCCCGAAGGATCCAGAAAGTGATGACGATGATGAAAAAATCATGCTTTTAAATAACTTGAATTTTAATTCTTCTTATAACATTGCTGCAGATAGTTTACGTTGGTCTAATGTTACTTTTTCAGCAGGAACGAGGTTATTTAAAGATAAACTAGCCTTAAATTTTAATGGTTCTTTAGATCCTTATCAGATTAACGATGAAGGGATAAGAATTGATAAATTTAATACTAGTATTTTTAGACTATCTAATGCGAACCTAACTGCGAACTATTCTATTTCTAGCACAGACTTTGATAAAAGTGAAGATGACAGTAAAGCCAAAAAGAATGGAAATGGAGCAAATAACCCTCCAGATGTAATGGGCGCAAATATTGATCCTACTAATAGTCAAGGTAGACGAAAAATCAATAATAAAAGTAAAACTTTAAAAACCGATTTATATAAAGCTAAAATACCTTGGTCTATAAACTTAGTCTATTCTGCAAACTACAGAAATAATGGGGTTGAACCCGGAGAAGTTGGAGTTCATACCTTAGGTTTTAGTGGAAATATTGAGTTATCTCCTAAATGGAAAGTTGGTTACTCTTCCGGTTATGATGTTAAAAACGGAGCTTTTTCTTTCTCAAGATTTAATTTCACGAGAGATTTAGATAGTTGGCAATTCAATTTTAATTGGGTTCCATTTGGCTCAATCTCATCTTACACATTTTTTATAGGTGTAAAATCATCTACTTTGGCCGATTTAAAATGGGATAAAAACAAACCACCGGATAGAAGATTGTTTTAGTCATAGTCTTTGACTTTTGAGAAAATAAAACAAAATTAATTTTAAAAATTTAATATCAAATGAAAAAAATAATAACAACTCCAAAAGCTCCTGCCCCTATTGGACCATATAATCAAGCCGTTTTAAGTGGAAACACCTTGTATACTTCTGGACAAATTGCAATTAATCCAGTAAACGGAGAGTTAGTTTTAGATTCTATTCAAGCTGAAACAAAACAAGTAATGGAAAATTTAAAAGAAGTCTTAGCCGCGGCAGAAATGACTTTTGAAAATGTAATTAAAACTTCAATATTTATTTCTGACATGAATACATTTGGTGAGATAAATACTGTTTATGGAAAATATTTTAACGAAGAAACAGCTCCCGCTAGAGAAACCATTGAAGTAGCAAACTTGCCTAAATTTGTAAATGTAGAAATTAGTGCCATCGCAATAAAATAATTTTTTTATTATAAAATCATCAAAATAGCTCGACTAAAATTTGGGCTTTTTTTTTATTTAAAATCTAAAAATATTCCACCACTAATTGATGGATTTGGGGCAATAATTTTTCCAGAAACAGCACCTCCACAAGTTAAAAAAATACCTATTTTTTTATAAAACAAGAACTTACTTCTACTCATAAACCTATATATTCTAAATTATTTACGAAGATGCTGACTTGCGTATTGTTTTGAGTATTGGGACTGCTATTTTGAAAAGATTCTATAACATATAGCCTTATAATCAACCAAAATATTTTTCTTAATAAATTAATTCCGGATTCTATTCCAAATCTAAGCTCGTCTGAAAAATTTTTAATTTTATTGTTAAACCTAAGATAGGTCTTTCCGTAGACTGAAAAATTATTAATTTTTATTGAATACCTTAAAGATGAGGATAAAACTGATTGAACTCACCATCTCTTGTTTGAAAACTGCCATCACTTCCTCCATTATTTTCTCCAGCTGGCATTCCAAATGAAATTTTCAAAGAAGCAGACCAATTATTTTTTCTAAAGAAATTATAATTAAATCCTAGATCTATATCACCAATAGAAGAAATAACTTCCCTTTTTGAATTACATAACCAGTTGTACTAGATACTATATTATTTTGTGTGGCTCTCGCGTAAAAAGGCACGTATGCAACTATATATAACTTACTGTAAATAAAGCATTTATTATATAAATTAACATTAAATTGACTTCTTGTTGCATTTGAATCAATATCTCCAGTATTTGTGTAATGCTCATCGGTTTTCAAATACCAAGCAGTTAGCTTACAGAATCCTTTTCCTTTAGACCATTGTCAATAAGATACTTGAGTGATTAAAGCAATTGCAAAAATTAATAGTCCTTTTTTCATTTTAATCAATTTCTCCATCTCCGACTTTTACTGAAAAAGGCTTGCACGAATACAGTATCTATTTGCAATTATTAAGTTCTGTATTCTCTATTATATAATTAAGTACACCTTTAAAAACGGTTACTTTTCCTAACTCCAAAGCTTCACTTATAGAGTTAGGATTATTAGATAAATAGATATAAAGTGCGGGTAAACTTGCAGATGCTTTATAATTATCAGCAATACTCAAATCTAAATTTTGAGAATTTAAAATCTCTGAAATTATAAAACTCCCTTCTAAAAGATAAGAACTAGTCGTAATAATAGTTTCAGACTTTGAACTAAGACTTGAGTTATCTAAAGAGCTTTCAGAAACTGTTATTTCTATTTCTTCTAAAATTATTACATCTAAACTAGTTGTAGATTCCACACGTATAATTGTATTCCCCTCATTTAATTCGCTTATTCAACCTTTGTTGCTCAATGAAATAACGGTAGGATGTAAACTAGATCAAATTAGCTCTATGTCTTCTGGTATACCTGCATTATTAAAAAAAGTAGCAGATAATTGGTGAGTTTCATCTAATAAAATTTCGTCAATTTTATTACTCGAAGAAATTCGTTCATTAACTCTGTCATCTATAAAGTCGTTTTCTACGCAACTATTTAGAATTACTCAGGATAAGAATAGCAATATTGGCAAAGCACTATTGCTTTTTTTACAGTTTATCCATTTTTTGTCGAAATAAATAAAATAACATTACATGTTTATAAAATTAATTGTAATAAAATTATGGAAAATGCTATTTTAGAACTGGATAAATTTTAAGCATAAAAAAACCTGATAGTTTTAATCTATCAGGTTTTTTTATAAATTCTAATTATTCGACTTACTACAAAGTAGCAGAGTATTCAATTAAATCGACGATTTTAGTTGAATAACCCATTTCGTTATCATACCAAGAAACAACCTTTACAAAGTTATCGTTTAAAGCGATACCAGCGTTTGCATCAAAAATTGATGTACGCGTATCTCCAACGAAATCTTGAGAAACAATTAAGTCTTCAGTATATCCTAAAACACCTTTCATTGGTCCACTTTCAGAAGCAGCTTTCATTGCAGCACAAATTTCTTTATAAGAAGCTGGTTTATCTAACTTTACAGTTAAATCTACAACAGAAACATCCATTGTTGGAACTCTAAAAGCCATACCAGTTAATTTACCATTCATTGCAGGAATTACTTTCCCTACTGCTTTTGCAGCTCCTGTAGAAGAAGGAATGATGTTATGAATCGCAGAACGACCTCCTCTCCAATCTTTCATAGAAGGACCATCAACAGTTTTTTGAGTTGCTGTTGCAGCATGCACAGTTGTCATTAAACCTTCAACAATACCAAAATTATCATTTAATACCTTTGTTATTGGTGCTAAACAGTTTGTTGTACAAGATGCGTTAGAAAAAATCTTTTGATCTGCTGTTAATTCTGTATTGTTTACACCCATCACAAACATTGGTGTATGATCTTTCGATGGTGCAGATAGAACAACTTTTTTAGCACCTGCTTCTAAATGTTTCCCAGCCGTTTCTTCTGTTAAGAAAAATCCTGTAGATTCAATTACATATTCAGCACCAACTTCGTTCCATTTTAAGTTTGCAGGATCTCTTTCTGCTGTAATTCTAATTTCGTTTCCGTTTACAACTAACATTCCATCTTTTACCTCAACAGTTCCGTCGAATGCACCATGTACAGAGTCATATTTTAACATATATGCTAAATAATCTACTTCTAATAAATCGTTGATGGCAACAATTTGTACATTTTCTCTTTTTACAGCTGAACGAAAAGCTAATCTTCCTATTCTTCCAAATCCGTTAATTCCTATTTTAATCATATTATTTTTATTTATTTCCTAAACAGACATTATGTCTGAAACTCTTATTAATTCTTTATTTATTTTTGATTGTCCTTTAATTGCTTTTTCCAAAGGTGTTACAGTAATTTTATCATTCAATAAACCAACCATTAAATTCGATTTTCCTTCTAAAAGACTTTCTACCGCTTTTACACCCATTCTGCTCGCAAGAACCCTATCAAAACAAGAAGGTGAACCCCCTCTTTGCATATGGCCTAAAACAGAAACTCTAACTTCATATTCCGGTAAATTTTCTTCCACGTAATCTTTTAATTCAAAAACGTTTTTACCAATTTTATCTCCTTCAGCAACGATAACAATACTAGATGATTTACCAGATTCTTTACTTCTTCTTAAAGACTCTAATAAACGATCTAAACCTAAATCTTCTTCAGGAATTAAGATCTCTTCTGCTCCCGCTCCTACTCCAACATTTAATGCAATATGACCAACATCTCTTCCCATAACTTCAACAAAAAACAGTCTGTTATGTGATGAAGCTGTATCTCTAATTTTATCAATTACATCTACAACCGTATTTAAAGTTGTATCATATCCTAAAGTGTGAGAAGTACCCGCAATATCATTATCGATGGTTCCTGGAATTCCCATCACAGGGAAACCAAATTCCTGATTAAAGACTAAACCTCCAGTAAAACTTCCATCTCCACCAATAACCACTAAAGCATCTATATTTGCTTTTATTAATTGTTTGTGCGCTTCTTTTCTACCTTCTTTAGTTCTAAAATCTTTTGATCTTGCAGACTTTAAAAAAGTTCCTCCTTTATTGATGATACCCTTTACACTCCTTGCATTTAGTTCAATAAAATCCCCTTCAATCATTCCTTGATACCCACGATAAATTCCTGCACATTCTATACCATAAAAAGCACAAGTTCTTACCACAGACCTAATTGCCGCATTCATTCCCGGAGAGTCTCCTCCGGAAGTCATGACTCCTATTTTTTTGATTTTCTTCATAATTTAATGGTACGAAATTAACTCTTTTTAGTGATTTAAAATAATAAAACTACGAAATCGTTTTAGCGCTAAACCCATAGCTTTAAAAGGGAAATTGAGTTATTAATTCGAAAAGTTTTTCGTTTATTTTTAATAAAAAAAACAAAAGAATAAAGAAGTTAATTAATTCCCTTCAAAATCAATTAACTTCTTTGTTTTGAGCTTTAAAGAATCTTTTTTTAAGTTTTTAATCTTTTCTTTTTTTCGTTTCTTTTTCAAACCCATTTTAGTCAAGAGACCAGACAGGTTATTAAAATTTACTTGATAAGATAACCCCGCACCCTGAGTGTAGCCGACCTCTTCTGTAGAATATTGTATTTCATTCTGACGATTAAAAATGGTTCCTCTAAAATTACCTTCTTTATTTAGTAATATTTCAACTTTTACCTCACCAACAACACTAGATTGTGTCTGTGCACCAACAGGCACACCAACTTTACCATTTATAATTACCCTATCACTAACTTGTGTACTTACAGATACATCTACTTGATTATCTATATTTAAACGATCAACATCATTTCCTCTTTCCCCTTGTTGATAATCTACCCCTAACTGAAATTTACTATCTGGACTATTTAATAAACTAGAAAATGCTGCCGAAATTGCACTTGAAGCTGTACCCGTAAGCGTATTATTTACATCAAAATTTACTTTATCCGGATTTCTAAAGGTTCCTAAAGCTAGCAAAGAAATAAACTGAGTAGTTTTTTCATTTACATTGTTATCATTTAAAATAAACTCTAATTCGTTTGCAATTGTCGGATCTACATTTGTTAATTGAATGTCTAATTCTTGTTTAGAACTAAATAAACCTCCTGTAATTTTGGTAACTAAATCTATTTCTTCCTTTCTATTTGAACTAAAATTCTCTAATAAAACAGCAGGGTTAGCTTTGGCTTTATATATGGCTGTAACATTTAAATTAGCTTCATAGGGGTCTCCATTCCAAGAGACTGTTCCCCCTTTTTGAATTACGAAAGGCTTGCTAATTATACCCCCATATTTAAAATCATATACTCCACTATTTATTGTATAATCACCAAACATATTAAACTTACCTCTGGTATTAATTCTTATTTGCAAATTCCCTGAGCCTCTTCCGGTTAACTGACTTCCGTTAATCTCATCAATTACGACTTGCGCTTCTGCATCTTTTGTTACTTCTATATCAATATTTAGAGACAAACCTTTTATCGCCGCTTTTGCTGTTTCCCTTTGCTTGTCTTCAACTTTTGTTTTATCAGATTTAAAATAAATTAATTTGTAACTATCTACTGTCTCAACATCTTTTAAGGGCACTACGAATTTAGTCCCAAGATTTGTTTTCGCATTTATATCAATAGTTAACTGGTCTGTTAAACCAGAAATACTTGCGGTACCATCCATAAAAGCGGTACCAAAATATTTGGATTCTTCTTTGTCTTCTGTATCTAAAACCAATAAATTATTTGTATCAATTTCTAAATCTAAAAACCATTTTTCAAAATTTTGATGAGAAATATTACCTAATAATCTTCCTTTTGTTTTATGCTTTATGTCTCGTAATTTTACATCTTCTAAAATAAACGATTGTTGCATCAACGAAATAATAGATTCACCCTCAAAATCATAATCTATATTTAAATAAGGAAATTTTAAACCTGCATTTTTAAGACGTAAAGTCCCTTCCATATCCGGATTTCTTAAAAACCCTCTTAAATTAAAATTCCCTGACGCACTGCCTCTTATGGATGAGATTATATCTTTACCTAAAGGACTAAAAGCTTCTAGAGCATATTCTTCTAGATAAACATCTAAATCTATTAATGGTCTTGAACTAGAAAAATCTAAAGCTCCAGTCGCCGCAATACTTTTTACTTTCTCATTATTAATCGATAAATCTACATTATACTTCTCATAAGAATTATTTCCCTTTATATTGATTGCCAGTTCTCCCTGTTTAAAGTTATTTACCTCAAAATCCTTGATAACCAATAAGGCCTCAGGACTATATACATTTTCTTTTTGAACAAAATCTACGTTTCCAGAAACTTTTCCTTTCAAAGCTAAACTATCTATTTCGGGTAAAAAACTGTGTAGTCTTACTTTTGTAAATTCGGCTAGTAAAACCTTTTCTGAATCACCTTTCAAGTTTCCCGTAAACTCTATTTTTTGCTCTCCTGAAACTAATTTAAATTTACTAAAATTAAATTCTTTATTTTTTAAATCGAAGGTGATTTTGTCTGGGTTTTCTTTATCTGGGTTAATTTTCCATGGATTACTCTTAAAAACAAAAGTTGATTTTTCGAACCCAATTACAGATTTTGCTTTTGGATTAATTGTATAGAAAAAATCTAAATTAAAATTTTCGTTTTTTGTTTTTCCTCCATTAAATACAGATTTAAAAAACAATGTATCATTCTGGGTTAAATTTAATAAGTTTAGCTTAGAAACATTATAATATTTGGTATTGACTTCTGAGGCTGTTAAATGTGAGTTATATAGCGGATTTTGATTGTCTGTCCTTAATAAAACATCCTTTAATTCATTGCCATATAAATCTATTCTTGGTGACAAGAACGTAAGCTTTAACTGATTTTTATTCGATTTAATTTTTCCTTTAATTTTAGTTTTATCATCGATGAAAATCTCTGGAAAAAACACATTTACAATTTGATTATAAACTGTAAAGTTAAAATCTAAAAACTGATTTGGAGCTACTTCAAAAGGTTGATAATTCGCATAAATACTCCCCAAAGCATTTTGTGCAACTTTAGATAATTCCGAAAATGTAAACTTACCTGTTAAATATCCATTTGCAATATCTTTAGAATCAACATCAATTCTTTTTATACTGTCTTTTAAAGAAGAAGTAACTTTAAATTCTTCAAAGCTAAATTCCTTTTTTTGATTCGTATAGTAAACGTTTTTAAAAGTGGCATTTCCTATAATATCATCAAAGGTATTTCCTTCTATATCAAGTTCAATTTTACCTTTTAATTCAGCAATACTATCTCGAACAAAAAGATTGGTCTCTCGTAAGTTTAAATAAGCAATATCAGATCTAAAATCGAACTTATGAATAGCAGAAGACAAATCTGCTAATCCATTAAAGTTCATTTTAAAATTATCATCGTTAATAAAGAAGTCACCATCAAATTTATTATTCTGATACTGGCCATTTACAACAATATTGCGATAGCTATAATTTTTAAACTGAAATTCGGAAACTTCACCAATAAACGAAGTTATAATATTATTTATCTTAAACCCACTTCCATTTACATCCCCTTTTAAAGAAATAACACCAAACAAAGGGTCATTGAAAAAGTAACCAAGATCAAAATTATTTAATTCTATTTCACCGTCATATTTTGCATAATCGATATCTCCAATATTCGTGATTTGTAAATTAGCAATCGTAGAACCTATTTCTGAATTCACATTAACAGTTGCCTCCATTTTATCTGGGGTAACTTTTACCTTTCCTTTTAAAGTAAATTTCCCAAATTTATCAAATTCTGTAGGTAAATTTTTACCTAACACATTCGGTAAAATATTTTTTAATTCTTTATAAGTTGCCGTTAAATTAGTTAAATTTCCATCAAAAACAAAGCCTCTTTCACTTGCGATAGAATTTACAAACCTTAAATTTCCTTGAACTTTTATTCCACTTCTAGAGGATATATTAAGCTTATTTAAGTTTAAATTATTTAGCTGACCATTAACATCTCCTTGAAAATCTAAAATATCATTTCCGCTTAATTCCTTATAAAACTTCTTGATGTCTTGTACTGCAATTTTACTGTTACCAAAACTAGCTTTAATCTTTACTTTATCATTGAAATTTTTTAAATCTTTTCTTTTGTAATTAAAATAAATATTTCCTTTTATATCCGTTTTTTTTGTTTGTAGTCTCGTATTTTTAAAACGCATCGCAGTTTTAGAATAAGAGAAGTTAGTCGTTAAATTTGTCACTTCTAATCCGAATAAATCAGTAAAATATAAACCTCGCAGATTTATGGAAACCTTAGGCCCAAGAATCGCTAAATTTTGTAAATTTCCTCCAACATTTTTAACAAAATAATTTATTGAATCTTTTTTATTAGCATTAATTATTTTAAAATTTAATGCATTCACATACACATTAGATGCTGCTAAAACAAAAGGGTTACTCAAAGAATCTTTTGGTATGCCATCGTCAAAAGAAGCAATAAATATTGACATATTATCGTCCACTTCACCTTTGTAGGTTTTCATATGATAATCTGCGCCATCTATAGAAACACTCTCTAGATTTACTTCATTTTCTATAATTCTTTTCGCATTTAAAAGTGAGGTACTTAATTTTTGTACAAAAATTAAAGTGTCTTTATGATGGTCTCTAATTTGCACACCTTTTAATTGCACATTGCCTAAAAAGGACAAATCTATTTTTTCAATATTTAGATTTATACCAAAATCTTCGTTGATTCTATTGGTTGCGTAATTCCCTATTTTAGTTTGCACTGCAGGTATGGAAAGCAAAATACTAATCAACAACAAAAAGAGCCCTAAGTACCCTAACCATTTTAGTATTTTTTTTCCTGCTTTTTTGATGATTTTTTATTTAAAGTAGTTGCAAAATCTTTTTTATTATGATCAAAAATATTGCCAACTATTACAAAGAACGTTCAAATTTAACAAATATTTAAATTTCTATTCTTAAAAAATGGAGCGTGGATGAAATTATACTTAATTTCGCAGTAGTCTAAGACTATTTTAATGGAAAAACCTGTGTATATTTTAGGAATAGAATCTTCTTGTGACGACACAAGTGCTTCGGTAATTTTTAATGGAAAAGTATTAAGCAATGTGGTTGCTAACCAAGAAGTGCACTCACAATATGGAGGAGTAGTTCCAGAATTAGCTTCTAGAGCACATCAACAAAATATTGTCCCAGTTGTGCAACAAGCTTTAGAACAAGCTAAAATTACTAAAGAACAATTATCTGCAATTGCATTTACTAAGGGCCCAGGCTTAATGGGGTCTTTGCTCGTTGGTACATCCTTTGCAAAATCTTTAGCTTTGGGTTTAAAAGTTCCTCTAATAGATGTAAATCACATGCAAGCACATATCTTGGCACATTTTATAAAAGATGAACAAAGTAAAATTCCTGTTTTTCCTTTTATATGTTTAACAATAAGCGGTGGTCATACGCAAATTGTAAAAGTGTCCGATTATTTTAAAATGGAAGTTTTAGGCGAAACTATCGATGATGCTGTTGGTGAAGCTTTTGATAAATCTGCAAAAATTTTAGGACTTCAATACCCTGGAGGTCCTTTAATCGATAAATATGCAAAACTAGGAAATCCAAAAGCGTATCAATTCACAAAACCAAAAGTAGGTGATTTAGATTTTAGTTTTAGTGGTTTAAAAACAGGAATTCTTTATTTTATACAAAAACAACAAAGGATAAATCCTAAATTTATTGAAGAAAATTTGAACGATATTTGTGCATCTATTCAATATACAATTGTTGAAATACTGATGGATAAATTAAAAAATGCGGTAAAACATACGGGTATAAAACAGATTGCAATTGCCGGTGGAGTTTCTGCAAATTCAGAAATTAGAAGCAGATTGCAGTTAGCAGAAAAATATTTTGGATGGACAACCTATATCCCCAAATTTGAATTTACTACAGATAATGCTGCCATGATTGCTATTACTGGTTACTTAAAATATTTAAATAATAGTTATGCGGATGTTTCTGTAACCGCAAAAGCACGTTTAAAAGTTACAGAATAATCTATGAAAAACTTTAAAAACAGGCTCTTATATTGCATATATTACTTTCTTTTTTGGATTGTTTATTTTGTTTTTGCCCGCTTATTTTTTCTTCTTTATTATTTTGAAAAATCACAAGGTCTTGGTTTATCAACAGCTATAGAAACCTTCTTTTATGGTATACAACTAGACGCTTCTTTTGCGGCGTACCTGTCTTTTATTCCTTTTTTACTCATGATTTCGTCAATAATTATTGATCCTAAAATTATAGTAAAAATTATAAAATGGTACACCATTTCTGTGATATTTTTTCTCAGTTTAATGCTATTAATTGATGCTGGATTATACCAAGCTTGGGGCGTTCGTATAGATACATCACTTCTACCCTATTTAAATACACCTCAATTAATGATTTCTTCAGCATCAACTTTTCAGTTAGTTTCTGGCATACTTTCCTGGATCTTGATCTCTTATATTTTTATCAAATTATTTAAAAAAATACATCAAAAAAATAATGAAAAACTCACTAATGTAAGTTGGTTAGAAATGCCATTTTTTTTATTAATTACAGCAGCTTTAATAATTCCTGTAAGAGGCGGATTTCAAACCATTCCCGTAAACCAAAGTAATGTATATTTTTCTAATAAAATGTTTGCAAATCATGCTTCAGTAAATTTTATTTGGAACTTTTTCAATACACTTACACACAGATCAGACGGAACAAATTCATATAAATATTTTGATGATGAAACTGCAATTAACATTATCAACAAAACTAAAAACCAACTTTTAACATCAAACACAGATTCAATTTTAAATACCTCTAAACCTAACGTCATTTTAATACTTTGGGAGAGTTTGCCTGCAAAAATTGTTGGCTCTTTAGGCGGTGAACCCAACGTAACTCCTAATTTAAATAAACTTTCTAAAGAAGGACTCTTATTCACTAATTTTTACGCAAATGGGGATAGAACAGATAAAGGAATCCCTGCTATATTAAGTGGTTATTATCCGCCACCAGTAAAGAGAATTATGCGTATGCCAAATAAAACTAGAAGCTTGCCAATGTTACCAAAAAAGATGATTGATTTAGGATATGAAACTTCTTTTTATTACGGAGGAGATTTGAATTTTGGTAATATGAATACCTATTTAAGAAATGCAGGAATTACTAATTTTGTTGACGGAAATGAATTTGATAAAAAAGATTGGAACTCGAAATGGGGAGCTTATGATGACGTTTTTATGAAACGTTTTGCTAAAGATTTATCAATCAAACAAACAAAACCCTTTTTTAAAATAGCCCTTACTTTAACAAGTCATGAGCCCTATGAGCTTAAAGGTGAGTATAAATTTGGCAAAGATACTGAAGACAATAAATTTAGAAGCACTCATTATTATACAGATAAAGTAATTGGTAACTTTATAACGTTCGCAAAAAAACAAGCGTGGTATAACAATACTTTAATTGTTATTATGTCTGATCATGGACATAGTTCTCCAAAACATGAAGGCCCTTATTTTTCTCCTAAAAAATTTAGAATTCCGATGTTATGGTTAGGAGGTGCACTCCATAAAAAAAACACAGAAATACATACAGTCGCTAGTCAAGTTGATTTTTCTTACACACTCCTAGACTTATTAAAAGCAGACAACAAAGACTTCATTTTTAGCAAACATATCTTTAATACTTCTAATCAACAATTTGCACATTATACTTTTAATAAAGGCTTTGGTACACTGACAAAAAATGATGTTTTTATTTACGATTATGTAAGTAAAAAATCAATTTTTGAATCTGGAGAGAATTCAAAAAAATTAGACTCTTTAGGAAAATCCATTACCCAAAAATCGTTTGACGATTTTTTAAAAAGAAAATAATATTTGTGGATTTTATGTTTTTAAGTAACTCTTTATTAAACCTGTTTCTTGGGTCGTACTAGGTACTTTAAAGTCGAAGTATTTATGCAAAGGAATATCAAATCCTTTGTAATTTAAATAATTATTTAAGGCTGTATTTAATCCTTGGCTGTATAAGTGATGTTCTGCTCCTGTTGGATCTTCATGATACAAATCATTCTCAGCAAAACCTTCAAATTTTGGTCCTGTAATCTTAATTTGAAAGTCATCAGGGTTTTTACCAACGGGGCTATGACTCGTGCAAGCAAATTGATGCCAAAAAGCAGATTGAATACAATTGTATTGAAACAATTGACGCACAACCTCTAAAGAATCAATTGTTTCTTGATCTGTTTCCGTAGGAAACCCAAACATTAAATACGCGTGAACCATAATATTTTCATCAGAAAAAGCTTTAGTAACTCTTGCCACTTGTGCTATATCTACACCCTTTTTCATTTTAGCTAATAACCTATCTGAAGCAACCTCTAAACCACCAGTAACCGCAATACATCCTGATTTAGACAATAAAGAACAAAGCTCGGCTGTAAACGTTTTTTCAAACCTAATATTGGTCCACCAGGTAATATAGATCTTTCGTTCAATCAATGTATTCGCCAAAGCTCTCAACATTTTAGGGGGAGCAGCTTCGTCCACAAAGTGAAAACCAGTAATACCCGTTTCTGATATTATTTTTTCAATTTTATTCACCAAATCATCTGCCGTAGTATTTTCATAATTGCCAATGTAATCTAAGGTAACATCACAAAAGGAACATTGTTTCCAATAACAACCGTGAGAAATAGTGAGTTTATTCCATTTACCGTCAGACCACATTCTGTGCATAGGATTCATCACATCTAAAAATGATAAATATTTATTTGTTGGAAGTCCTAAATAACTGGGAGCTGGTAAGTTTTTATGATGAAATATTGTATTCGGCATTCTATTGACATATACAACCTCATTATTTTTACAGATATAGGTTCTTTCTAATGAATCCTCTTCTATTTTACCATCTAAAAATTCAGTTACCTTTAACAAAGGTCCCTCCCCATCATCTAAAGAAATAAAATCAACAAAATTAAAAATTCTTGGATCAGACAGACGTCTTAATTCCGTATTGCAATAACCACCTCCCATAGCTATTTTAAGGGTTGGATATTGTTTTTTTATAAACTGCGCACATCGCAAAGCCGAAAATAAATTACCAGGAAAAGGAACTGTAAAACAGACTAAATTATATGTATCTTGTTGTAATTTTTCATCTAACAAATACAACATTTCATCTTCTATTAAAGTCGTTTCGTATTGTAAATAGGTATCAATAGTATCAAAACTTGATGCCGTTCTCGCGAGTTGTTCGGCATACCGTGTAAAAGAAAAAAATTCGTCAACATTCGCATTTATAAAATCACCCAACTCTTCTACGAATAAAGTCGCGATATGCTTCGCTTTGTCTAAAATTCCTAATTTCCCAAACTCGGTAGTTAAATCTTTATCTAATTTAATACGCCTATGCCCATGGGGTAGATAATCTTTATGTACTATTTGATAAGCTGCCGTTACTTCTTGCACCCGCAAATAATTCATTACAGAATCTACCTTATTAATATACTCTTCTTTTTGATTATACACCAAAGACAATTCTTTATTGCCAAGCATATCCGCTTGTTTAAAAATAGCATCTATAAATTCTTTGGTAAATACCGCAGAAAACAATTCTATACTTAAATCCATTTGCGTTGCTTTTACATGCTTAGATTCTAAAAAACCTTTGATGTATGCAGTTGCTGGATAAGCGGTATTAAATTGTGTGAAAGGTGGTGTTATTAAAAGCGTATTGATAGACATAAATAATAAATAAAGCGCAAAGATACTCTTAAGGCAGTAACTTTTAATCTGATTTTCTAAAACTCTTTAAAATTGTTATCGCTTTTCATTTAATTTATAAAAATCTAACTATAATAGTATTGCCGTTAAAAACACGTCTTATAAAGACTTGTTTTTTTTTCTGAACCTACTATCCGTATAACAGAAGAAATTATATGGATTTTATTTTAATCGTGAACTTTTAAAACCCCCTTAAAAAGAAATAGACAGTATTTTTTTTAAAAGCCTAATTGCTATCAACTTTTATAGAACAACCAATTGCCCTTGTTTCTGTTTTTATTGGTTTATTTCCAATTAATAATGCATCAACAACATTTTCTACATACTTTTCTGAAACTGCATCAGGGTTTCTAGAACTGTTATCAATTGCACCAATATATTCCACTTTCATTGTTGTCTTTTCTACAATGTAAACATGAGGTGTTTTTAAGGCACCAAATTTTGGATATACTTTTTGACCAGCATCAAACAAATACGGAAACGTAAAACCTTTTTCTGCTGCTCTAACTTTCATATCTTCAAAACCATCTCCTTTTGAAGCTTTTGGATCATTAGGATTAATCGCAATAATTGGATATCCTTTTAATTTATATTTTACATCCAATGCTAAAATTCTATCTTCATAGGCCACCGAATAAGGACACATATTACAAGTGAAAATGATAATAAATCCTTTTGCTTCTTTATAATCTGCTAAAGACACCATTGTATCATCTATATTTTTTAACGTAAAATCTTCAATGACATCTCCTACTTTATAGCCTTTATCTACTTTGAACGTAAAAGCGGTAATCATAAAACCAACAATGGCTGCTAATAATAATATTTTAATTGTTTTCAAAATTTATAAATTTAAAAAAGTATTAAGTTCCGTCTCCAGTTTGTTATAATCAAAAGATTGCTCATAAAACTTGCGTTTATTTTTATTATAAATCAATGTTGCCGGAATAGCACCACTCCAATTTTTATGAATCGCTTTAATCCAAAGATCTTCATTCACATCATCCAATAAAACAACTTCAGATTTTAATTTTCTTTTATTGATAAAAGGTATTAATTTCTTTTCAACTTGTTTCGGGAAATCTAAACTAACCAACAAAATTTCTATATTTTTATCTGAATAATTTTTATTAATCTTTTCAAAATAAGGCAATTCTTTTACGCAAGGTGCACACCAAGTTGCCCAAAAATTTATAATATAGGTTTTATCATCATTCTTTTCTAATAATGGCTTTAGCTCATTATATGTATAAGTTTTGACGGATGAAATTTGAGTGGCCTCTTTTTTACAAGAAATAAATCCTGCAAAAAGAAAAAATATAAAAATCGATGTTTTTGTCATTTTATAAAAATACTTATTTTTATATTCTTACTAGGATAATTGACTGATTGTTAACAAAAAGACCTTAAAAAACAAGTTTATGAGGCTTTGTAATACAATTAAAAAGATAGTTAATCAAAAATATTATTTAACACTTTTGCCAAACGAATTCCACCTTTTTGCAATTGTGTTCTTACGGTCCCAAAATGATTGTAAGAATATTTGTAGCGCAAATTTTCACCTACCTTCACGGAACTATATACTT
>Ga0115005_10000252_pt1 | contig 40963 bp, 33 predicted proteins | sample ArcOceMetagenome_FD_87163 | JGI IMG/M metagenome (GOLD analysis project Ga0115005, IMG submission 87163) | Marine eukaryotic phytoplankton communities from Arctic Ocean - Arctic Ocean - Greenland ARC118M Metagenome | ecosystem: Environmental > Aquatic > Marine > Oceanic | place: Arctic Ocean... | reverse complement strand
TTTAGATTTAAGTGTGACCAAGCAGACTTTAATCAAAATCGCTTAAAGAAAATTTAAGTATTTACGTACGTCCTAGTTTTTGATTTTTACACTTTAAAATAGGCCATTTACATTTTATGTAAGCACCTTTTTTTAAGTTTATTATCGAACTATGCCTAAGGAATGCGAACTAAATAGATTCAGAATTTACACTACTTCTTTTGTCCTTATTTTTCCCTTTGAAATCAATCATTTATTCAGATAAACTCATGTTTTCAAAGCAAAAACTAAGAACAAAATAAGCGATCGAAAATTCTGAATCTATTTTATTCGCATTCCTAAGGAAGATTTTCTACGAATTCATAAATCATTTATCGTTGCGACGAATAAAATAAAATTAATTGAGGTAAATAGAATTTCAATTGGAGCGCATCAGGTGCCGATTGGACAGACTTATAAAATTGCTTTGAGGAAATTATTTAGGAATGGATAATCTAATTTCTATAAATAAAAAAAGCTGCAAATCAATTTGACTTGCAGCTTTTTTATCTATAGATCCTTCCAACTCCAATTTTGAGGGTTTACAGTTAATGATATTAAACTATCTATATTCTCATTAATATCAATTTCTTTATCCTCTAAAAAAATATTCCATGATGGATATTTAGTTGAATAAATTACTAGGTATTTTCCATTGGGACATTTTATTTTTGAGTTCGGAATTTTTCGTCTTTTGAAGGTCCCCTTATAAAGTTTTTCATTTTCTGCTTTAAACTGATAATCGACTTTTTCATATCTCCCATGAGATAATTCATATTTTGTAATTGCTATTCCATATCTCCCATGATTTTGTATTAGGTAGTATTTGCTATACCAAAAACATAGAAATATAAGAATAAACAGAGTACCAATTAAGATATTAGTCCGTTTTCTATTCCTTTTATTTAAACCAATAACTTTCTTTTTATTCATTTCGTGAAAACTATGAATCTATGTTTTTACATATCAAAGTTAAAAACCACTCAATGTCGCAAAACGATCCAAGTGATAATTATAATCACCAAAAGTTTGTTGCGCCACTCTTGCTCTTTTCATAAAGAAACCAATCTCCTCATCGTCAGTCATCCCGATTCCTCCAAAGAGTTGAATGCCTTCGTTCGTAACCAATTGAAGCGTTTCGCCGACTTTAGATTTCGCCATACTTGCCATGTAAGGAAGCATTGGAGAATCTGTATCGATCGCTTGCAATGCTTTAATCACTAGTGATTTACAAAGTTCGATTTCGGAATACATCACGGCTGCTCGATGTTGCAAAGCCTGGAAAGTTCCAATGACTACACCAAATTGTTTTCGCTCTTTCAAGTACGCAACCGTTCGGTCAAATGCTTCTTGCATCGATCCTAGCATTTCCGCAGACAAACCAATTCGAGCAATGTCCAAAGCTTTTTCTAAAGTCTTTGTTCCTTTTCCTGCTTCCCCAATCATACCTGCCTCACTTACTTTTACATTGTCAAAAGTAACGATAGCAGCATTTCGACTATCCATCATTAATTTTCTTTCAACCGTAATTCCGGCTGATTTTGCATCGACGATAAATAATGTAATACCATTGTTATCAGTATCAGTTGTCGTCACTACAAAATAGTCCGCCACATTTCCATCAAGGACAAAAACCTTTTTTCCAGCAATAGAATATCCATCATCAGTCTTCGAATATTGAGTCGAAACTTTCAATGGTCGATGAGCATTGCTTTCTTCTGAAGCCAAACTCAATAAAATACTTCCGTCTGCGATTCGAGGTAGAAAGTTTTCTTTCTGCATCGTGTTTCCTCCAAAATTAATTATCGAAGTTCCTACGAGACAAGTTGAAACCATCGGCGAAGCAACTAGTGTTCGACCCATTTCTTCGAGCACTTGACCGAAGCCGACAAAGCCAAAATCCATTCCGCCATATGCTTCAGGAATGTTTAAACTGGCCCAACCCATTTCCGCCATTTCTTTCCAAAGTTGAGGATCGTATCCTTTCGAATCCTTTGAGTCTCGCAATTTTCGCAAAGCCTCAATTGGTGCTCTATTTTTTAAAAATTCTTTTGCTGAGGTTTTTAGCATTTGCTGTTCCTCATTTATAACTAAGTTCATTTTATTTATTTTTTTGGTAAAGACCGCTTCGCTGACAGAGGTCAGATCAGTCGTTGCACTCCTTGACAGAGGACAGACTGACGATGATTATCTGCGGACTGACGTGAGTGATTTTGATTTAGATATTTTTATTATCAAAAAAATCAATATCGTCAGTCTGTAGATTACTATTGTAAGTCTGTCCTCTGTCAGTAAGCGCAGCGCACGGTCTGTCTTCTGTTAGCGCAGCGATCTAATTAACGAGTTGGTAAATTTAGAATTCGCTTTGCAATAATATTTAATTGTACTTCAGTAGTTCCACCTTCGATAGAATTTCCTTTAGTTCGACACATGTCTCTCGCCAATTTTCCATCCAAGTAATCTTCGCCCCATTGCAAGCCTTCGAAGCCGCCCATGGATAACATCAATTCGAATTTATCTTTATTTAATTCCGTTGCATAGTATTTGAAAAAGGAAGATTTTGCGCCAATCGGATCACCCGCTTTAGCTTCATCCGTCATTCTTTCCATCGACCATTTGATGCCAGCTCCGTTGATTAGCCACTTAGCGACTTCTGTTCGTAAAACAGGATCAGCTAATTTTCCATTTTCCAAGCCAACCATTTCGATGGCAACTTGAGACAACAATTTTTGTTGACCAGCTTCTGAAATTCCACCAATCATCGACCGCTCATGCGTCAATAAATATTTGGCAATCGTCCAACCATTATTCAATCCACCGACTAAGTTTTCCTTGGACACTTTAGTTTCTTCAAAAAATGTTTCACAAAAAGGAGAAGAACCACTAATCAATTTGATTGGTTGAACTTGCACAGTCGGTTGTTTCATGTCAATCAAGACAAAACTAATTCCGTGATGTTTTGGCACATCAGGATTCGTTCGCACTAGGCAAAAACACCAATCCGCTTTGTCGGCATAAGAAGTCCAAACTTTCTGACCACTCACTAAAAAGTGATCGCCATTGTCCACCGCACGAGTTTGCAAATCTGCCAAATCACTTCCTGCACCCGGCTCACTATATCCCTGGCACCACCAAACTTCTCCACGAGAAATTTTAGTTAAATGCTCTAATTTTTGCGCCTCATTTCCAAATTCCAAAAGTGCTGGCCCCAACATTGTCAAACCAAAACTCCAAACCGGTTGGCGGCAACCTAACTTTTTCATTTCTTCTTTGAACACTTTGAATTCTGCTTTATTTAAACCAGCTCCACCGTAGGCTTTTGGCCAAGCAGGAGCCGTCCAACCTTTATCTCTCATGCGCTCAAACCAAATTTTTTGATCTTCATTATCAAAGGTAGCTTCTGAGCCTCCTCCATAAATGTCATCAAATTTTTTGACAGGTGTACGCATACTCTCCGGGCAATTAGCTTCGAGCCAAGCCTTAGTTTCTATTCGAAAAACTTCTAAATCTGTTTGTATTGTGGTTACCATATAAAAGATTATTTTTTTTAAATTTTACGAAAGATAATGGTAACTGTTGGAAAAAAGGAAGGGAAAGAGTGGTTTTGGAAATAAATTAAATTGGTTTAATCGGAGCGGAGGGAGAGAAAATTTTTTAACTTTTAATGCGAACCGCTCGCGTAGAGCCTCCCGGCTCGTGTGTAAGATTTTAAAAAACTTCAGGTTTTACTTCCGTTTCAAGAAACAGTATTTTTGAAATATTTTTATTTTTTCGTTGAAACTAAAGGTTTCTGGAATATGACACACGAGCCGCATCAATACCTTTCACATTTATTCTCCTGATGATTATCTTTTGTGAAAAAAGAAATCCCGAACTTTCAAATTGAAAATTCGGGATGACTCATTTTTATAAAAAAATAAAAATTACATCTGCTTCAACTCACTCACCAACTGCCCCAACGTATCTTTCGCATCCCCAAAAAGCATTCGAGTTTTATCTTTAAAAAATAAGGAGTTTGCGATTCCAGCATAACCTTTCCCCATACTTCTTTTCATCACGATCACATTTTTCGCCTTGTCTACTTGGATGATCGGCATGCCATAAATTGGACTCGAAGGATCATTTTCCGCAGCAGGATTGACTACATCATTTGCACCCACCACGATCACCACATCAGTACTTGGCATCTGTGGATTGACTTCTTCCATCTCCAATAATTTTGGATAAGGAACATCTGCCTCTGCCAAAAGTACATTCATGTGACCAGGCATTCGACCTGCAACTGGGTGAATGGCGTAAGTAACTTCCACGCCTTTTTCCCCTAATATTCTTTCAAAATCATGGCAAGTATGTTGCGCTTGCGCCACCGCCAAACCATACCCTGGAACGATCGCCACTCGTTTCGCATAAGCACATAGTATAGCAGCATCGGTAACTGAAATAGTTTTCACTACTTGCTCTCCATCCTCACCACCAACCGCAGCACCACCTCCGCCGAATGATCCAAAGATCACATTCCACAAAGGTCGATTCATCGCTCGGCACATCAATACCGTCAAAATCGTACCTGCCGAACCTACCAAAATTCCACCGGTCAACATCACCGCATTGCTATATAAAAATCCACCGAGCGCTGCTGCGACTCCTGTAAAGGAATTCAATAATGAAATAACTACAGGCATATCCGCACCACCAATTGGCATCACAAATAAAACGCCGTAAATCAATGACACCACTAAAAGAATCCAAACAATCGGCTCGCCAATCATCTCTGGCGACCAAATTCCAACTACAATTAAAGCTACAATTCCGAGCAGGAAAACATTATTAAACATGCGAAGGGCATTCGAACGCCAGTCGTTTATTTTTCCATCCAACTTTCCATACGCCACCATACTTCCACTAAAGGAAACACTCCCAATCATCAATCCTAAAAATGCAATGGTTAAAAAGCCAACTTCATTACTGGGGTGAGAAGTATATTCGACGATAGAAATAATGGCGGCACAGGCGCCACCCATTCCATTAAATAGCGAAACCATTTGAGGCATTGCGGTCATTTTGATTTTCATCGCCATCAGGTAACCGACGATTGTTCCAAGTCCAATGGCTGCAAAAATCCAAATTAGATTTCCGATCGGTTCGCCCGCTTCATTTTTATGGAAAAAAATAGTTGCAAAAATTGCAAGACCCATTCCCGCCGCTGCTAAAAGATTTCCTTTCCGAGCAGTCTCAGGATGACTCAACATTTTCAGTCCAAGGATAAATGAAATGGAACCGAAGAGATAGGATATTTCGAGTATAAAGTTTGACATTTTTTCTTTTTTGTTTTGATTAAAAGTGGTGGTTATTTTGAGTTTATGTAAACTTAAAATTTGGCAATAAATTCTGGGCATTACTATGGTGTTAACCATTCACCATTAATCATTAACCATTAAAAAACTCACTTTTTCTTTTTAAACATTTCCAACATTCGATTGGTCACCACAAATCCGCCGACCACATTCAGCGTTCCCAAAACAACGGCGACAAATCCTAAACCAATCGCCAAAATATTATCTGGCGAAGCATGTCCCATCACGATGATGGCTCCAATAATGACGACTCCGTGAATCGCGTTTGCACCAGACATTAAGGGAGTATGCAAAATCGCAGGTACATTTGAAATCACTTCAACACCCAAAAAGATGGATAGAATTATGACGTAGATAAATTCTTTGTTGGTGATAAAAAAGTTGAATAATTCTTCCATAATGAATATATGTATTTTTGTTTTTTAGTAATTGATTAGGCAAGTAAATAGAATTATACAAGATGGAATTCCAATAATTGAAAACCAATATTGATAATTTTTTAATTCTTTATTTTTTATCATTTTAAAAATGAAATAAAAACTGATTAGAGAAATAACTCCTCCAAAGATTAAAATTATTTTTATTCGTTTTATCAATTCCTCTAATTCATAAGAGGAAGGAATATGTTTAGGGAAAATGTAAAAAGTAAATAGAATTAATATGGATAAGTATAAGAAACATCGAAATGCCCATTTTCTATAATTCGTAGAAATTTCTTTGTCTTCCAAGTCTAAAATATCATTCATAAAACTGATGCTAAATATTTGATTAATTTTCCCAAAACTCATCACTTCTAATTCATCGCTTTTTTCACCCGTTCATTCTTCACAATTCCATCATGTGAAATACAAGTCCCTTCCACCAAGTCATCTTCAAAATTCAAATCCAATTCTCCCTCTTTGACAATCAATGCTAAAAAGTTGGTCATGTTTTTCCCAAACATTTTACTTGCATCGGAAGGAATACTCGAAGGTAAATTTGAATCACCTATAATGGTCACGCCATGATAATTAATCGTTTTATCATTTTCAGTCATCGCGCAATTGCCACCTGACGAAGCAGCTAAATCAACTATGACGGAACCATTTTTCATGTTTTCCAAAGTATCTTGCGTGACTAGGAGCGGTGCTTTTCGACCTGGAATCTGAGCAGTACATATAATGACATCTGCACCCTTGGCATGTTGCTGAATGAGTTCGGCTTGTTTTTGTTTGTACGCTTCCGTTTGTTCGACTGCGTAACCACCAGCACCTTTGTCATCAGTTGCTCCTTCGACTTCGACGAACCTTGCGCCCAAACTCAATACTTCTTCCTTCGCTGCCAATCGTACATCAAATGCCTCCACGACTGCCCCTAATTTCCGGGCTACCGAAATCGCTTGCAGTCCTGCCACGCCTGCTCCTAGAATCAAAACCTTTGCAGGTTTGATCGTTCCAGCCGCAGTCATAAACATGGGAAAAAATTGAGGTAATTTCACGGCAGCTTTTAATACTGCTTGGTAACCCGCCGCTGTTGCCATGCTCGACAAAACATCCATCGCTTGCGCTCTAGTTGTTCGAGGAATGGCATCGAGGCTAAAACTAGTCAAGCCCAATTCCAATAATTTACTCACCAAATCTTTATTGCTCAGCGGATTGAATTGTCCGATGAGCACTTGGTTTTTGGAAAGGGTAGCTAAAATTTCGTTGGAAGGAGGATGGATGGAAAGCAGCACATTTGATTTACTCAGCACATCTTCAGCGGAAGCAATCGTTGCTCCTTTTTCTTTAAAATCTTCGTCTGAAAAAAATGCACTTTCACCTGCTGATTGTTGAATTAAAATTTCCTTGACATTGAGTTTTAAAATGGCACTCACATTTTCAGGAATGATGGCGACCCGATTTTCAAAATCGGGCTCTTTGAGGACTCCAATTATCATAATTTTGGTTTGGTATTTTTGAAAAAGAAAAATTAACAGAGATTTCTTTTTTATGAAATATTATTTCGTCTTATTTGACGACGCCCAAATTAATTAAATATTTTTTGGAAAGAAAAGAAATAGGGATAAAAATTAAGGAAGGTTAAGGAATCAGATAGAGTTAAGGTAACTAGGAGTCAGTTCTCAGGTTGTTCGCTGCGCTCTCGGTCAGGGGGCAGGGGCTTTTTGTATTTCTCATCTGTTGAAATAACCGCAAGTATAAATTTGGGAAATAATAAACAGGTAAAACAAGAAGCACCCGACTCCTAAGTAGTTATGATTTAAGTGTGATTCGTCGAATTAAATGAAGCGCGAAAAGATTGTGTTGTATTCTAGCTTATACAAAATTTATAAATTAAAAAAACGGATAACATGAAATACACGTATTTCTTTCTATTTTTTATATTCACTTTTCTTGCTTGCCAAAATGATCCAATTCCAGAGCGAGTAACTTTTAAATTAACTCCTCTCGATGCTGTTTATCAATATCTTCGACCTGAGGTTCAAGAATTTCTCATTTGTAATAATCAGCCGAATAAAATCAAAGCTGCCAAAGGAACGGAGATTTTTGTTCCCGAAAAATTCTTTTGTCGATTCCAATGGAAATCCAATCAAAGGAAAAGTTGAAGTGAAATTAATTGAAGCATTTTCTATGGAAGATTTTATCACTTCTGGATTAGCTACACAATCGAATGGGCAACTTTTAATTTCGAATGGGATGATAAATATTGATGTGACTGTGGGAGGGGAAACGGTTGCTTTGGCGGAAGGGAAAGAGTTGACGGTGTCGATGCCGACGATGGGAAAAAATATGAAAGGTTTTCAAATGTTTACTGGCGATGGTCAGAATTGGGAGGTAGATAGTTCGATGATATTAGAGGATGGTTTAATAGCTGTACCCCCCTAGAATTATTATGTATTTATGGTAATTTCGAACTGATTCAAAATCTCTATTTAGAAGATGATTTATCTTATTTTTTTCTAGAACGAAGAGGGATATCACTTGAGGATAAAAAATATGACAACACATTAATTGGAACTCAGGCATTTCTCAATCGATTAAACATGATTTGGTGGTTGTCTTATAAGTATGATTTTTATGAAAAATGAAGTTAGTTATTAGGAAACTGTATAATGGAAAGAACGAGTTTATTATATAGGTTTATGGAAAATTTACTTTGATAATTTAGAAAAGCCAATAGAAGAATTAGATAGGATGGTAGAAGAAAAATATATCCAATATCATCCATTAAAATGAAGATAACTTGGGACAGTTCTTTGGAAATTTGAATAAAATGAAATTTGAGGAGGAGTGCACTTATGGATAAATTAAAAAATGCGAAACAAGATGTTGAAAATTATGGAGTAATTACTAAATTTTAGAAAATCACTTCCTTCTCAGCTAAGAAAATAGGCTGGATCAACTGCGACAGATTTTACAATTCACCCAACGCAAAAGAAGCAAAAATCTTAGCCTCGATTTCTTCCAAAATTGATTTAAATTTTATCGACTTCTCTTTAATTTTTCCAAAAATGAATGCTCGCCTTTCAGCTTCGGTAAATGAAGATGGAAACCTCAAGTGGACAATATTCAAAATTACCCATCGGCGAAAAAGCCATCGTCACAGGTATCTCATTTCAAAATGATTCGATTTATTATGCCACTCAAGAAATAGTTATTGAAGAAAATATGGAAGTTGACTTGGATTTAAAATTGATTCTCAAAGAAGAACTACGAGACGAACTCTCCAAATTGCTAGATTAAAATTTGTTTTTCAGTCCATTTTCCCAACATTAAAAAAAGTTTAAATTAGGGTAAATTATTTACCAACATAGTGTGGAAAAAAAAATGAACTTAGATTCGTTTCTCTCTAATTTTTCCCTCTATATTTGCCGACCAAATCGAAAGACGATAAGATATTTTTAAATCTATTTTGAAAATAAACCAAGGGGAATCGTGTGAAAATCACGAGCTGTCGCGCAACTGTAAGCGAGACTAATCGCAAGCCAGATCACCTTTCTTACTCGTCTGAACATTTACTTTCGCATTAAAAGTAATCGTCCAAGAAGTGCATTCTTAGAGAAGGGAACCCCTTTTCTTATTCAGAACTCACCTACGACTCATCTTGCTTTTATGCTTTTTATTTCTTCATTTATAATAAAAGCATTATGAACATTTTTGAAAAAAGAATTAATTATAAACCATTCGAGTATCCTGAAATTTTAGACTTTACTGATGCGATCAACAAATCCTTTTGGGTTCATTCGGAGGTTGATTTTACCGCTGATGTTCAGGATTTTCATACTTACCTTAGCGACAATGAAAAGGAAGTGATCAAAAAAAGTTTACTGGCTATTGCTCAAATTGAGGTGGCGGTAAAATCCTTTTGGGGAGATTTATATACTCATTTACCAAAGCCAGAATTCAACGGTTTGGGAAGCACTTTTGCAGAATGTGAATTTAGACATTCGGAAGCTTACTCGCGACTTTTGGAAGTGTTAGGTTATAATGGTGAGTTTGAAAAATTGATTGAAATTCCGGTAATTCGGAAGCGAGTAGATTATTTATCTAAAGCTTTGGCGCACACCAAATCAGATGATAAAAGAAAGTATGTTTTATCTTTGATTCTGTTTTCCATTTTGATTGAAAACGTTTCGTTGTTCAGCCAATTTGCGATTGTCCTTTCTTTTAATCGCTTCAAAGGAGTGATGAAAAATGTCAGCAATATCATCGCTTGGACTTCTGTTGATGAACAAATTCACGCCAATGCAGGAATTTTTATCGTCAATAAAATCAAAGAAGAATTTCCAGATTTCTTTGATGAAGCAACGAAAGATGAGATTAGAAATATCGTGGCAGAATCGATCCAAGTAGAATCTGAAATTTTAGATTGGATTTTTGAAGGTGGTGAAATTGATAATGTTTCTAAAAAAGATTTACTCAACTTTATGAAATTCCGAGCGGATGAAAGTATGGAGAAAATTGGTTTGGAAAAAGTGTTTTTTGTTTCCGAATCTAACTATCAACCGATGAGTTGGTTTGAAGAAGAAATTTTTGCGAATAGCTTAGATGATTTTTTTGCGAAAAGACCAGTTGAGTATACGAAGCATGATAAAAGTATTACGGCTTCCGACCTTTTTTAATTCACCTTGTGAGTAAATGAGTTGCTAAAAAGAACACCATGAAGGAATTTGAAGAAAAAGTAAATCAATCAGAAACAAGGATTTTTAAAGTGGTTTTTCCTAATACGACCAACCATTACGATACTTTGTTTGGAGGAACTGCGATGCAATTAATGGATGAAGTTGCTTTCATCACCGCTACTCGTTTTTGTAGAAAAAAAGTAGTGACTGTTTCTTCTAGCAAGATTGATTTCAATGAAGCGATTCCTGCGGATACCATTATTGAATTGGTGGGAAGAGTAATCAAAATAGGCAACACCAGTTTAGAAGTTCAAGTGCAAATTTTCAAAGAAGAAATGTACGAAGAGGGGAGACGAAAAGCTATTGAAGGTCTCTTTACTTTTGTGGCGATTGGCGAAGATCGAAAACCAACTTCGGTTATTTAAATTAAAAACTAATCTTTTAAAAATCATAGAATGACTCAAAATACAATAACTACTTTAGAAGAAAAACAAACGGCCAATAGCCTTTGGTGGCTCAACGATGAGAGTCGGCAAATCCTAAATCGAGGATATTTATTAAAAGGAGAAACGGTAAAAACGGCTATCGAAAGAGTAGCAACTGCTGCGGCAAAAAGATTATATAAACCTGAACTCAAAGAATCATTTATCGAATTAATTGAGAATGGTTGGATGAGTTTGAGTTCTCCAATTTGGGCGAATATGGGAACGGAAAGAGGCTTGCCGATTTCTTGTTTCAATGTTTATGTTCCAGATCAGATTGAAGGAATTACGCACAAGTTAGGGGAAGTAATTATGCAAACTAAGATTGGTGGAGGAACGTCTGGTTACTTTGGAGAATTGCGAGAAAGAGGAAGTGCGGTGACTGACAATGGCAAAAGTAGTGGGGCAGTTAGCTTTATGAAATTGTTTGATACAGCGATGGATACGATTTCTCAGGGAGGTGTGCGGAGAGGAGCATTTGCGGCATATTTGGATATTGATCATTCTGATATCAAGGAATTTTTAGAGATCAAAAGTATTGGAAGTCCAATTCAAAATCTATTCAATGGCGTTTGTGTTTCTGATTATTGGATGCAAGAGATGATTGATGGAGATGCGCAGAAAAGAGAAATTTGGGCAAAGGTTTTAGAGAGTCGTCAGCAAAAAGGATTGCCTTATATTTTCTTTACCGACAATGTTAATCGAAATAAGCCTCAAGTTTATAAGGACAAAAAAATGACGATTCGGTCAAGCAATTTATGTTCGGAAATTGCGCTGCCATCTACTCGGGATGAGTCATTTATTTGTTGTTTATCTTCTATGAATTTAGAATTATATGATGAGTGGAAAGATACGGATGCCGTAAAAACGGCGGTCTACTTTTTGGATGCCGTACTGCAAGAATTTATTGCGAAGACAGAAGGAGATTATTACTTAGGCTCTGCCAATCGGTTTGCCAAAAGACATAGAGCTTTAGGATTAGGAGCAATGGGCTGGCATTCGTATTTGCAAAAAAATATGATTCCATTTGAGAGTTTGCAAGCGAAAGGATTGAACAATCAAATCTTTAAAAATATCCATGATAAGGCTTACGAAGCAAGTGCGGAGTTGGCTGAAATTTATGGTGAGCCAGAGGTACTGGAAGGATATGGCAGAAGAAATACGACCTTGCTAGCTATCGCACCAACGACTTCTTCTTCCGCTATTTTGGGGCAAGCATCTCCTGGGATTGAGCCATTTAGTAGTAACTATTATAAGGTTGGTTTGGCGAAAGGAAATTTCATGAGAAAAAATAAATACCTCAAAGAATTATTGATCGAGAGAGACTTGGATTCTGAGGATATTTGGAGAAGTATCATGCTTAATCATGGAAGTGTGCAACACTTGGAAGAACTGACTGCTGAAGAGAAATCTGTCTTTAGAACGTTCAAAGAAATTAGTCAATTGGAAATAATTCAACAGGCTGCTATCCGTCAAAAATATATCGATCAGGCGCAAAGTTTGAACTTAAATATTCCATCTAATCTTTCTGTGAAAGAAGTCAATAAATTAATGATTGAAGCATGGAAGTTGGGCGTGAAGACTTTGTATTATCAACGAAGTCAGAGTGTTTCAAAAGAATTTATTTCGAATATAGTGAGTTGCTCTAGTTGTGAAGCGTAGCTGGAAATAGATTTTAAACTGACTTCGGAAACTGTTAGAAAGGTTCGGCTTCAGGTGTATTAAAAAAAAAGAGTCCTTCCAGATATTTTAACTTCTGGAAGGACTTTTTTATAGTTGATTCAATTTTATGAATATCGTTTGATGCAAGTGAAATTATCATCAGTTTTACAATCTTGATTTTGCATATGTCCCATTTTTATTTTGCATAACTACAAAGTAAATTCCCTTCGAAAAACCAGAAACAGAAAATGTCCTATGTAAATTATGCTTGCTATCGAGAATGGAATCATTAAATATCATGGGTAATCATCAAAGTAGAAATTGATCTACCTGGACTCGTGTTTTTCCATACGGTATGCGGATTATGTTCTAAAAACAATGCTCTTACAAAAAGAAATAATACATCCGAGGTTGGTTCAAATCCATTGGAAGTAATTCGTTGCGCTTCATAATCTCGATTGATTTGATTTCTCAAAATCACCTCTTTCCAAGAAAGTCCAATCGAAACGGCCGCTCCATTTCCATAGGAATTTTTGATGATTGCCGAGCTTCCATCTTCATAGGTAGCTAAGGTTTTGGCGAAGGTTGTCGAATAACCTAAAGTTTTAAAAATCGAAGAATAAGTATTTCGACCCAAAGAGATTACTCGCTCTTCTGCTTCATCAATATATTTTAAAGAAGCATCAGCCAAAGTCGAATCCCAGCGGATTTCAAAGCGAGCATTACTATTTTCATACCCATCAATTCCAAATAAAGGATAGAAATCTTCTTTCTGGATTCTTGGAGCAATGAGTACTCCTCCATCTTGAACATAATTAATTAAAGTAGTTTTTTCATTGGCTGAAAAAGTAGTAGAAGTGAAAAGAGAACTACTCAAAATCATGGAATAATTTTTCGCAATATCTACTTCCTGAGTGATGATATATGGGATTCCAGTCACCCTTGCCATGTGCTCCACCGAGAAAAGACGATAATTGTTGGATTCATTATTTTTAACGGAAAGATCTAAAATCGCAATGGCTCTCTCTTGAGTTTGAGCATCAGAGATGGTTGAAAATAAGCATAGGAAGCTTATGATAAGAATAATAATTGATTTCATGTAGCGTGTATTTAGGAATGCGAATTAAATAAATTCAGAATTTTGGGTCGTTTATTTTGTTCTTAATTTTTGCTTTTAAAGCATGAGTTTATCTGGATAAATGATTGCTTTTAAAATGAAAACTAAGGGTAAAAGAAACAGCCAAAATTTTGAATCTATTTAATTTGTATTCCTTAGTTAGTTCTTAAGGTGGGGGACTTTTTAACCTGTGGTAAAAATGACACTACAACTTTATGATACTAAAGTTGATCTATTTTCTTTAAATTTAATGTTAAATTCACAACCAAAATCAGGAGTCAGGTGGTCAGGTTGGTCGCTTGATTCCTAAGGAAATACAAATTTTAATAAATAAAATCTTAATATGAAAAAGAATATCTTAATTGTACTCTTGTCTTTAGTGGTTATTTCCTTATTTTCTCAATCAACCCTTCCAAGGTTTAATGGATGGGTGGATGATGAAAATTTTATCCTTGAGAAAAAAGATAAAAAAGGAGAATCTTCCCAAGTCAAATTCAATGCAAAAAGTGGAACGGAAACTAATTATAAAGTTGCCCCTCGTATTTCATTTACTAGTTTGATGCCTGAAGGATTTTCTGCCCCCAGGAGAGGAAGTCATATTTCAACAGACAAAACTTCCATCGTTTTTTCTCAAGACGATAACCTCTATTTATTTTCCAAAACAGATCAAAAAAATCGACAGTTGACTGCAAATCGAGGGAAGGAAAATAATCCTCGTTTTTCTCCTGATGGAAAAAAAGTAGCATTTACCCGCGACCATAATTTGTTTGTGATTGAATTAGAAACAGGATTGGAAAAGCAACTCACCACAGATGGTTCTGACCTAATTTATAATGGATGGGCATCATGGGTTTACTATGAAGAAATTCTTGGAAGAGGCTCTAATTATCGCGCATTTTATTGGTCACCAGATAGCGAGCAAATTGCTTTTATACACTTCGATGATACGGCTGTTCCTAACTTCCCAATTTACCACCATGAAGGAGAAGATAGGTCTCATGGGTATTTAGAAATGACAAGTTATCCAAAGTCAGGTGATCCAAATCCTCAGGTTGAATTGGGTGTTTATAATTTAAATAACAATACAATTACGTGGGCTAAGAAAAATAAAGATTTAGAATATTTGGCGATGATTCAATGGTCGCCTGATGGAGAGCGATTATTTTTTCAACAGCTAAGCCGGGATCAAGATGTTTTGGAAATGTATAGAATGGATTTGGAAAAAGGAGGAATTCAGAAGGTATATGAAGAGCAGCAAAAGACATGGATCGATTGGTTTAATGATATTTCTTTTTTAGAAAAAAGTGATGGTTTTATCGTGCGAAGTAATCGAGATGGCTGGTTTAATTTATATCATTATAATTGGGATGGAAAATTGGTCAATCAAATTACCAACAATGACTTTAGAACATACAGTATTTCAAAAATTGATAAAAAGAATGATAAAATTTATTATAACGCTACTGGAAAAAACCCTGTAGAGTCACATCTTTTTGTGGTCAATATGAATGGAAAAAGTCAAAAGCAATTGACTAAAATAGCAGGTTGGCATCGAGTTACAATTTCTCCAAGTAGTGATTATTTTATGGATCAATTTTCTAGTTTCAATAATCCTGGGGAAATGCGATTGTTCAATACCAAGGGAAAAAAATTAAATGATTTCGGGAAATCAACTCAGGACGTAAATCAAGAAAAAGGATTTACCGTAGAATTTTTTACCGTTCCTTCCACCGATGGATTTGATCTTCCAGCGTTTTGGGTATTGCCTCCTAATTTTGATAAAAATAAAAAATACCCAATTATTTTTGATATTTACGGAGGGCCAGATGCAGGGGGAGTTTATAATCGTTTTAGAAATTATACTTGGAATCCGATTTATAAAGAAGGAGTTATTCGGTTCACCGTAGATCATCGTGCTTCGGGGAAATTTGGAAAAAAAGGATTGGATTATATGCATCGAAATTTAGGGAAATGGGAGATTCATGATTATATCGAGGCGGTAAAATGGCTGAAAGAAAAATCATTTGTGGATGGTAACAAAATTGGAATACAAGGAAGTAGTTATGGCGGGTATATGACAGGAATGGCTTTGACTTTAGGAGCTGATTATTTTAATTGTGGGATTGCAGGACTTTCTGTAACTGATTGGCGATTGTATGATAATGTGTACACAGAGCGTTATATGGATGAACCAAAAAACAATCAAGAAGGTTATGATTATGGTTCGGTGATGACTCATGCCGATAAGTTGAAAGGGAAACTTTTAATCGTTCATGGAGCAATTGATGACAATGTACATTTACAGAACTCCATGCAATTGATTAGTAAACTACAGGATGAAGGAAAGGAATTTGAGTTGATGATTTATCCTGGAAACCGTCATGGAATTCGAGGAGCAAAAGGTAAACATAATCAGCAGTTAGGATTGAATTTTTGGCGAAAATGTTTTGACTTAAAAAAAGAACAACCATAGCTTCGAATACGCTGTAACAATTTTTGTTACAGCGTATTAAAATTATTCGAAAATTTAAAAAAAGGAAATGCCATCAGCAATTACCGTTCGAGAAGTTGAAAAAGACGACATCCAATACATCGTCGGATACTGGAATAACTCCACCACCGAGGATCTTTTGGCAATGGGAATTGATGTTAATAATATTGGCCCATTAAAAAATTTAGCAGATCGATTAGAGCAGCAATTAGAATTATCGTATGAGGAAAAATCTGTATTCGTTTTGGTTGCCATGATGGATGGAAAACTTGTCGGACATTGCTATGTGAATAATTTAATTTTTGGAAAAGAGGCTTTTATGCATCTTCATATTTGGCAAACAACAACACATAAAAAAGGAATGGGATCTGAAATGGTTCGACAATCTATTCTTCACTTTTTTGAAAAATTAAAATTACAAACCCTGTTTTGCGAACCCTCAGCTAAGAACCCTGGCCCCAATAAAACATTGGAAAGAATCGGTTTTAAATTTATAAAAAAGCATCTGACAATTCCTGCTGGTTGGACATTTCAATTGGAGGTGAATCGATGGGAGATGAATTTAAAAGATTTTAAAAATAAATTTGTGTCTTAGATAAATCTACCCGGCAAGTGGAGCAGGCGGGCAGATTTATCTAAAAGCTATAAGTTTTAACGATAAAAAAACTCTTAGGATAAGTGCCATCATGAATCTAATTCTTTATCATCTTAGGTTTGAGTCGTTTTGGATTCCGCAATAGGTCAAAGAAATCTTTTAGATAAGCCTTATTGTATTTGATCGTTTTTTTACTCATGTAGGTTGCTTCCTCACAAATTCGATAAATATCTTCTTCGATAGAAAGGTAGTATTCTAACGTTCTATAAAATTCTTCTTCAGTAATTTTATAGGAAAAAAAATACCGTTCGTTCACTTCTTCAATCGGAAGTGAGGTGTGTGGAACTGCATAATTTTGTCCAACAAATCCTGAATAATCAAAGTCGTAAGGAAGTGCAATAACCTTATCTCGCGCAGGAACTTTGACCAATTCCAGATTATGTTTATTGCTCAACGACCAATCGGTATTGGCAATCATGTATTGAAAAAATTCCATTTTTAAAAATAATTCTCGATCCAAATGTGAAGCAGTAACTTTACCTTTGATGATTACTTTCGCCTCATTTCTTCTTTCATATTCTTCCTCATCTTCGATCACAAATCCAACCATTTGATATTTATCTTTTCCATTTTCGCAAATGTTGATATCAACTAATTTTGCTCGGATACAATTTTTATCAATGAAGGTATATAAGTCATAAAGGAAAAATTCTTTGTACAAATATTCTTGCGCAGACTTGCCTCCGTTGCAAGGTAAAACGAATTTTAATTTATCGATTTTCATAAAACCATTTGCCTTCAATCCAGATTTTTTTAAGTCAAATTTCAAAGGAGGCATATTGCAAACTTGCTTTCGAATATTTCCCCGAGCCCTCACTCTTCCTTTGAGTCTTACCAGATCTTTACCAAATTGGTCAGCCACTACGAGTTGACCTTCTTGGTATTTTTCCTTCATACTATATTTTTTTATTTTCTTGAAATTAGTTTCAATGCGCAATTTTGGAACACCTTCCAGATTATAAATATGATCGAACAGGCTCGTCCGCTTTTTAGATTTTATGCCCGAAAGGATTTTCTTATTTCCTTCCAAATCCCCAATGGAAAAATTATTGTTTTCTATCATCAAAACTTGTCCGTCCAATCCTTTTTTTATGCTACAATCAATAGCAATAATCTTTCCTCCAAATAGGGTAGTTATCTTATCCAAGCTCGTGTGACCAACAATAATCCGATCTTGATCTAAGCGTTTTAAGATGGATTTGATATTTTCTTTATTAAAATTTTCGGTGTCAAAATACCCTCGGTACCAAACTGGGCCCGTCTCTGAATAAAGCAAGGTGAGCAGAGAATCTTTTAAAATATCTTCCTTTTTTGCCCTGAGTAATTTTTTTGTAAATGTATTGTTAATTTCTTCGAGCGATAAATCTAAATCCAAAACGGCATCCGAAACTCCAGCATGCACAAACAAGTTTTTATTGATGGAAGTCAACACTTTATGACTCGCAATCCAATCACCCAAAACACTTCCTTTTCGGAAAAAATGATAATACTGATTTTGAAAAATGGCTGAGGTGTAATAATGTTTTTTGTTAATATATCTGATGTCACCTTGGAGCACCATGATTTCATGATTTCCCAAAAGCACTTGAACTTTCCCTCCTGCAATTTCAGCTTCTTTTTGTAAATAAAATAGAAACCACAAAACCTCTAAAACTTGATCTCCGCGATCTAAATTATCTCCAACGATTACTAAATGTCCATTTCCATATTTCCAATGATGATCTCTACCTATCACTTTATTGGCGAGTAACAATTTTTTTAAAATGCCAAATTGACCATGCACATCGCTCAAGGCAATTACCTTTTCCACCTCATTAAATACAACTTGGGAATCTCTTTCGAAATCTAAATTTTGCAAATCAACTTTTGGTAATCCAGCGCGATCAAAAACGGTCGCTTCCGATTTTGCAATGAGCGTATCATAGCCCAGACCAGCTTCGATCCATTGAATTTGGAGACTGTCATTTTGATGGAAAATATAGGGGCCATCGAAGTACTCCGTTTTGATTTGAGAAAAAAGAATAAGAGGAGATAAAGTGCAAAGCAGTAATGCAATTATTGGTCGGGAAGTTATTTTCATTTTGAGGAAATTATGTTTATGCTAAGTTAGAGAAGTTTTTGGTTTTTGTTGAAATTTTAAAACAACTTCTTAACTATTTTTTTTTAGAAAAAGAAAAGAAAAGACTAAGTTTGGTTAAAAAAAAGAATGAAAAATGAACTTACCTTTTTTGTTTTAATTTTCCTCTTCTCTTACCCGGTTTTTTCCCAAACCTTCACTCCCGGTGAAACTTACTTTGGCGAAAATGAATACATCGAATTTAAAGCAGGCAATCTACCCATCATTATTTCAGCGCCTCATGGAGGTGGATTAGAACCAACTGAAATCCCTGATCGAAATTGCACGGGATGTGTTTATATCCGAGATTCACGCACGCAAGAATTAATTCGACAAATGTCTGATGCTATTTTTGAGGAGTTTGGTTGCTATCCATATATTATTATCAATCGTTTGCATCGAAAGAAATTAGATGCAAATCGAGATATTGGAGATGCGGCGGATGGTGATCCGATGGCAGAACAGGCATGGACGGAATTCCATGATTTTATCCAAGCAGCCAAAGATTCGATTACTCAAAATTTTGGAAAAGGACTTTATTTAGATTTGCACGGTCACGGCCATGATATTCAACGCTTGGAATTAGGCTATCGAATTTGGAAATCTAGACTTCAGATGTCAGATGCAGCTCTAGATATTTTTGTCGATGATGCGAGTATCAAAAGTTTGGTTAATGATAATTTGAATAATTTGAGCTTGTCTCAATTGTTGCGGGGGGAAGATAGTTTTGGAGAATTTTACGAAGAGGAAATGTTTCTTGCGGTGCCAAGTCAAATTGATCCTTTTCCGATTGGAAGCGAACCTTATTTTAGTGGTGGATACAATACGGAGCGTCATGGTTCAAAATTGGGTGGCGTCATTGATGGAATTCAAATTGAATGCAATTGGGATGATGTTCGTGATACCGAAGCGAACCGAGCTGTTTTTGCCACCGCCACCGCTCAAGTATTGAGGAGATACTTTGAAAAACATTATTTCGGAAATGATTTTTTGAATGGAGCATGTGGGTTGGTTTCGAGTGGTTCCATTTTGCAAAAAACTAATTTCTCCTCCTTTAAAATTTCTCCAAATCCAGCAAATGATCAACTGAAATTAAAATGGGAAAATCCTATTCCTGCTAATTTTTCTATATCAATCTTTAATGAATTGGGACAAAACTTTTATTTTAATAATGATGGGAAAACGGACTTGGACTTTATTAAAATCAGTCATCTTCCAAATGGAATTTATTTTATAAAATTAGAAAATGAAGATTTTGTAAGTTTGGAAAAATTTATAAAAATGGATTTACGATAGCATTTGAAAAAAGAAGTTTTAATATTTAAATATCTGTCGCAGTATTTACACGTTAAAAAAACACTTAGAAAATTTGATTTGGAAGGTTAGCTTTGCGAAATCCGCGGGAGTGTTTTAGAGAAAAGCGAGAATTCGTAAAGCGGATTTTTTTTAACTAAATCGCTTTACGAATTCTTGCCTAACGCAAAAGCACTCTCGCGGATTTCGCAAAGCTAACCGTATCAATTTTTCATTTTATTTCACTATTATTTTAATAGTGTATGATAGAGAAATATTTAAAACAAAAAAAATGAATTTCATTCCTTTTCCCACCTTAACGACCGACCGATTAATTCTCCGCAAAGCCACCAAAGCGGATGGCAACGAAATTCTATTTTTGCGTTCCGACCAATCAGTCAATAAATACATCAACCGACCTCCCACCAATAGTTTAAAAGACGCTGAAGATTTTATGGAAAAAATCGAAAATGGAATTCAAAAAGGACAAAATATAAATTGGAATATCACTTTAAAAAATGATCCCAAGATGATTGGCTCTATTTGCCTTTGGAATTTTTCGGAAGACCAAAAAATAGGCGAGGTGGGATATGATTTGCATCCTCAATTTCATGGCAAAGGCATCATGTCAGAAGCATTAAAATGTGTCGTAAACTTTGGTTTTCAAGAATTGGATTTGGAAAAAATAGAAGCCTTTACTCACCGAAAAAATGAAGCATCAAAAAGATTATTAGAAAATAATAATTTCACTTTAGTCACAGGCAAAGGTGATGATGATAATGAATTTAATGTCGTTTTCGAAACCTTTCCCTCAGGCAGTTAGTCAACATTACTTAAACACTTGACGCATTAAATATTCTGCTAAAAAATCAATTAGCAATCAATTATTTTGGATTAGTCTTTCATCTTGTTATATTTATTTTTTTATTTAATGAAAAAATAAAACGTGAAACCAACAGACATCAAAGATCCAGAGTATTTTCATAAGGTAGTTGATTGCCAATATGCCTGTCCTGCCCATACTCCTGTCCCCGAATATATTCGATTGATTGCTGCCCAAAAGTATACGGAAGCGTATATGGTTAATTGGGAATCCAATGTTTTTCCTGGCGTATTGGGTCGTACTTGTGATCGACCTTGCGAACCTGCTTGCCGCCGTGGGAGGGTAGAGGACGAGCCAGTTGCGATCTGCCGACTCAAGCGAGTAGCAGCTGATAATAAAGGGGAAGTCAAACATCTGATGCCACAAGGGCCATTTGAAATGAATGGTAAAAAAATCGCTTTGATTGGTGGAGGACCTGCTTCATTGACCGTGGCGAGAGATTTAGCTCCGCTCGGTTATGAGATACATTTATATGATGAATGGAATAAAGGTGGTGGAATGATGCGGACTCAAATTCCAGCTTTTCGATTGCCCGAAGAAGTTTTAGATGAAGAAGTAAATTTTATTCTCGACATGGGCGTGCATACTCATTTCAATACTTTTGTCGATAGTATGAAAGGGATTTTGGACAAAAAATATGATGCAGTTTTTGTTGGGACAGGAGCACCAAGAGGTCGTCCGCTAAGAATTCCAGGTTACGAAGAAGCAAAAGAAAATATCCATATTGGAATTGAATTTTTAGCAAGTGTTGCTTTCGAGCATAAAGAATCTGTTGGGAAAAAAGTAATTGTCCTCGGTGGTGGAAATACTGCGATGGATTGTTGCCGAACTTCAAAAAGAATTGGAGGAGAAGAAGTAACGGTCGTCGTCCGTTCTCCTCGAAAAGATATGAAAGCTTCTCCTTGGGAAATCGAAGATGCGGAGCGAGAAGACATCGCCATTTTTAACAATATGCCTCCAAAAGAATATGTCATAGAAAATGGAAAACTGAAGGGAGTGACTTTTGGAAAAGTAAAAGCGGAGTATGATAAAAATGGAAAACGATCTTTGATTCCAACTGGCGAACCGGATGTTTTTATCGAAGCAGATGATGTGATTATTGCAATCGGACAGGACAATGCATTTCCTTGGATCGAAAAAGATTTAGGCATTGAGTTTGGGAAATGGGAAATTCCAGTTTTGGATAAAACTACTTTTCAATCAACCTTGCCTCATGTTTTCTTTGGAGGTGATGCTGCGTTCGGTCCTGAAAACGTAATTACGGCAGTTGCACACGGGCACCAAGCTGCGGTTTCGATTGACCTACTTTGCAAAGGAGAAAGTCTTAATGATCGACCTGATCCCATGACAAATCTAGTCAGTCAAAAAATGGGAATTCATGAATGGACTTATGATAATGATATAGCTGCCGACTTGCGATACCAAGTGGCGCATGCGGATAAATCAGTTACGCTGAAAGATCGAAAGATGGAAGTTGAATTAGGATTCGATCACATCGAAGGGTTTAAAGAAGCGCAACGATGTTTGAATTGTGATGTGCAAACTGTATTTACTACCAACCTTTGTATCGAGTGCGATGCTTGCGTGGATGTTTGTCCAACAGATTGTATCACCTTTGCACCTAATGGGGAAGAAGAAGATTTGCGAACTCGACTCAGCGCACCAGCCGAAAATTTAACGCAAGATTTATATGTGTCAGAAATTCTACCTACTCAAAGAGTAATGCTCAAAGATGAGGATGTTTGTCTCCATTGTGGACTCTGCGCAGAACGATGCCCAACAGCAGCTTGGGACATGAAGAAATATTTATACAACGTGACCAAAGCATATCAATAAAATGGAGAAAGAAATCATAGTAAATGACCTTGTCGTTCGTTTTGCAAATGTCAACGGAACAGGGTCAGCTTCAGCGAACGAGATGTTTGCAAAATCAATTTTTAGGATGGGCATTCCAGTTACACCTAAAAATATTTTCCCTTCCAATATTCAAGGTTTACCAACTTGGTACGAAGTTCGAATTTCCGAAAAAGGACATTTGGGGCGACGGGCAGGAATAGATATTTTGGTCGGTGTGAATCCTCAAAGTTTGAAAAGAGATGTTGAAAGTGTTCGCTCAGGTGGGTACTTCGTATATGATTCTAGTAAAAAACTGCACGAGGAATTTATTCGCGCGGACATTAATTACATTGGGATTCCGATGATAAAATTAGCGATGGAACATTATCCAGTTCCACGATTGCAACAGCTTTTGAAAAATATGATTTACGTGGGAGCGGTGGCGACTTTGATTGATCTGGAAATTGAGGTGTTGAAAGAAGTGATTGCTGAGCAATTTGCCGCTAAACCTAAAATCATTCCTTCCAATTATCAAGCGTTGGAATTAGGGATTAATTATGTGAAGGAACATTTTGAATATCCATTAAATGTTCGAATTAAGCGATGCGATAATAATGGTGATTCTATTCTGATTGATGGAAATACGGCTTGTGGTTTGGGAGCAATTTATGCCGGCGCAACGGTGATGGCTTGGTATCCAATTACACCTTCGACTTCGGTTGCGAAAGCGTTTGAAACGTATTGTAAAAAACTAAGAATTGATGAAGATGGGAAAAAAAAATATGCCTTCGTGCAAGCGGAAGATGAGTTAGCTGCGATCGGAATGGTTATCGGCGCAACTTGGAATGGAGCACGAGCATTTACGGCAACGAGTGGTCCAGGCGTTTCGTTGATGAATGAATTTATTGGTCTTTCTTACTTTGCTGAAATTCCAGTTGTGTTGATAAATGTACAACGTGGTGGGCCTTCGACAGGAATGCCTACTCGAACGCAGCAAGCGGATTTGATTTCTTCCGCCTATGCTTCTCATGGAGATACGAAACATGTTTTGTTATTTCCAAGTTCGCCAGCGGAGTGTTTTGATTTTACTATAAAAGCATTTGATTTGGCTGACCGATTGCAAACCTTAGTGATGTTGATTTCTGATTTAGATTTGGGAATGAATAATCATATGTCTCCACCGTTGGCGTGGGATGATGATGAAAAATATGATTTGGGGAAAATACTAAGTGCCGAGGACTTGGAAGAAATGAAAGAAGACTTTGGTCGATACAAAGATGTAGATGGCGATGCAATTCCATATCGAACAATTCCAGGAACACATCCAACCAAAGGTTCCTTTTTTACCCGTGGAACTTCACATGATGAATATGCAAAATATAGCGAGTTGGGAGAAGACTATTTGCACAATGTCGACCGCTTGGCTCAAAAATGGGAAACGGCTAAAACACTCATCCCTGAGCCTGAATTTTATCAAAAAGAAAATCGAAGTAATGTTGGTTTGTTATTTTTCGGAACGACAACTTATGCCGCAGTTGAGGCGATGGAATTATTGGAGGAAGAAGGTTTGATGATAGATTCGATTCGAGTTCGGGCATTTCCATTTCACCAGCAAGTGGGAAAATTTATTGAAGAACATGAGCAGATTATTGTGGTCGAACAAAATCGAGATGCACAATTTCGAACACTTTTGATTAATGAATTGGAGATCAATCCTGCACGATTAATTTCGGTGGTTAACTACGATGGGATGCCAATTACGGCGCAAGCAATTCAATCTGGAATCAAAGAAAAATTATCTGTTGAAAGTAATTAACCATTCACTATTAACCATTATTAAAAATGTCATACATAAAAACAGTCTTTCATCATCCATCGTTAAAACCAAACAAAGTTGGTTATCTAAAATCAGATTACCGAGGCGTTATTTCAACCCTTTGTGCAGGTTGTGGACACGATTCAATAAGTGGTGCAATCGTACAAGCCTGTTATGAAATTTCACTAGAACCGCACAAGCTAGCAAAACTTTCAGGCATCGGTTGTTCCTCAAAAACGCCCACTTACTTTTTAAGTAATTCGCATGGATTTAATTCTGTACATGGGCGAATGCCTTCGATAGCGACAGGCGCAAATATGGCGAATAAAGATTTAATTTACCTGGGTGTTTCTGGAGATGGCGATACCGCTTCGATTGGAATGGGGCAATTTGTACATGCAATTCGAAGGAATTTAAATATGGTTTATATCGTGATGAATAATGGTTGCTATGGTTTGACCAAAGGGCAAGATTCAGCAACAGCGGATTTTGGTTCGATTAGCAAAGAAGGAAATCCCAATCCATATCAAGCGATTGATTTGGCGGGGTTGGCTTTGGAATTAAATGCCACGTTCGTTGGTCGAAGTTTTTCAGGAGACAAAAATCAATTAGTGCCAATGATCAAAGCAGCGATGTCGCATCCGGGTTTTGCTTTTTTAGATGTAATTTCTCCATGTGTAACTTTTAACAATACCAAAGGATCAACCAAATCTTACTCACATGTGAGAGATCATATTGAAGCAACTTCTTCGTTGGATTTTATTCCATTTCAAGAAGAAATTACGGTAGATTATCCCGAAGGGGAATCTGCGGAGGTGGAGTTATTTGATGGTTCAAAAATCCATTTGAGTAAATTGGCACCTGATTGGAATCCGACTGATCGCTTTACTGCAGTCAACCGTTTGCATGTTGCCAAATCGAAAGGTCAAATTTTAACTGGGCTACTTTATATTAACCCGGAGAGTAAAGATTTACATAATTTGATGGGGACAAGTGATCAACCTTTGAATCAATTTAAGCAAAAAGATTTATGTCCAGGAAGTGAAAAGTTGGAGGAGATTAATCGGGAGTTTCGATAAAAGTATTTCGTATCAGCAACTGGCTTCGAGCCAGCCTCTGGTTTTACAATAAAATGGAGGAAACCAGATGCTGGCTGAAAGCCAGTCGCTGGAAGTACCCGCTAAGTTAACGACATTAGATTTCAAGTCAATTTCAAAACCACTCTAATTTTTTATCCAAAAAATATAAAACTCATGAAAGCGCTTCTCACTACATTTTGTCTTTTTAGTTTTTTGTTTGTTCAAAGTCAGTCCAATAATTTTGAATCTAATTTGGCACAAATATCTAATTTGATTCATTGGCAAGTGATAGCCTTTGGCAAATTGACCCCACCGCAAAAAACTATTTTTAATTCGGCTTTTTCAGTTCCCAATGTGCTAGTGACCGATACTTTGAACAATTATCAGAAGGATTATATTATTTGATTTTGATCAATGAGCAGGAAGTTTTTAGGCAAGATTTTTAAAATTTAAATATTTTTTTTTGGTTAAAAATGTCTGGTGAGATTAGCCAAAATCTATTTTTCTAAACCAACAAGACACTTTTAACCAACTTCTTTTTATCAAATAAAATTACTCAACTAGGTGACGAGAAATATCATCATCAATTGCAGTTGGATCTTTTGGATTTAACCCATATTGATTTTCATTTGGGTCACTATCTGTTGCTAAAAATACCAAAAGTACAATACCTCCAACTAAAGGGACTAATGCGATAAGAAACCACCAACCACTTCTATTGGTATCATGTAGCCTTCTAACTAATACTGCAAGCCCCGGGATTAATGTTCCTAAAATATAAATAAAATAAAGAATCGGCATACCAATTAGCCCATCTATAAGTACAGCTCCAATAGCAAATAAAAAATTGAAAAGAGCAAAATACCAATATTCACTTCTTCTAGATCTGCCTGAAAAGTCTGCATATTTTTTTAATGCGCTCATGTAATAATCAAAACCATTCATAATTTTTATGTTTAATTGGTTAATAGAATTAAGTACCAGTACTTAACGATTTTTTTTAATGAGTCGAAGATAAAAAATATATCCTATTAGTAAGAATATTGACTTTGTATAAAACAGAAAAAGCCCCGATTACTCGGAGCTTCTTCATTCAAATCTTTATATCAAAACTGAGTATTAAAATACTCGGTTTGACTAGTATCGACCGCCGCCGCCACCGCCGCCGCCGTATCCACCACCGCCGCGATTGTATCCACCGCCGCCGCCGCCACCGCCGCGATTGTATCCACCACCGCCGCCACCGCCTCCGCGGTTTTCACGTGGTTCAGCTTTTTTAACAACAATTGTACGACCATCAAATTCTTGGTCATTTAATGCATCAATAGCAGATTGTGCTTCATCGTCGTTAGACATTTCCACAAAACCAAAACCTTTTGATTTTCCAGTAAATTTATCCATGATGATTTTTACGGAATCAACAGCTCCATGAGCTTCAAATGCATTTTGTAAATCCGACTCTCTTGTGTCGAAGTTTAATTTGGCTACAAAAATATTCATAATATAAAAAATTAACTATCTCGATATAAATCGAGATACTGTAAAAAAATCTGTTAATTGAAAGATTAAGGAAGGATAAAATAAAACCTGAAAAAAGGAAGATAATAGCCTAAAAACTTAATAGTTCGAAACAAATATACATATAAATATAATGCTTTGTACCATTTTGACGATTTTTTATTGGTTGGTCACTTTATGTAGTATAATCTATAATTTTAATATATACTCAAAAAAAATGGCTCTAAATAATTAGATTGAGTTATCATTTTGAGTAGAGTAGAATTGAATTGAAATTTTGATTCAATTAGATACGCTCTTAGTTTGATTTAATTTTTCAAAATCTTCCTGGTCAAAAAAATTCCCACCCTCCAACTGAATCCGCATAAAATATTTTCCATTTTCTAGACGACTCAAATCCAATTTTTCTATTAAAATAGAAAAAATTGCTAAAGCAGATGGTTGCGTAGCGTGGAAGTTTTCTCATTGAAAAGGATCAAATGAATTGCAGGCTAAAAACTCAATCTATAATCCTTATTTTTTTACCTTTGCCCCCATGCAATTATCCGACATCAACAACGAACTCACCAAAGTTTTAGAACTTTTACAAATAGAAAAAAAAGCAGACTTCGACCGTTTTCGAGAACAAGTATTAAAACTAACCCTCAAAGAAAAAAGAGAGAAAGGATTGACTTGGCATCCCGTCGCAGTCAGAAAAGAAGGCTTCACTTTTGGAGATCGAGCTTTTGTGGTTTTGGAAAAAACCAATCAACTTAGAGAACCTCATCGTTTCAAGTCAGGCACTCCCGTAGAATTATTTTCCACCGCTGATGGAAAAACAAATGACAGTAAAGAACAGCGAGTTAATGGGATCATTCAATATTTGAGAAGGGACCAAATGAAAGTTGTTTTGAATGCCAAAGACATTCCCAATTGGGTGCATTATGGCAATGTTGGAGTCGATTTATTATTCGATGAACGCACCTATGTGGAGATGGAAAAAGTAATGAAAAAAGTCATTGCTGCAAAAGGGGATCGACTCGCAGAATTGAAAAGTTTATTCTACAACCAATATCCAACTCGTTTCGGAGAATTGCCCACCATCCATCATGACTACTTAAATGAGGCGCAAAAAAGTGCCGTCCAACATATCCTTGCTGCCAACGATATTTCCATCGTTCACGGGCCTCCTGGAACTGGAAAAACCACCACTATCGTCCATGCAATTAAACTGTTATGCGAAACAGAGAAAAATGTTTTGGTTACCGCACCGAGTAATGCCGCAGTAGATTTGCTAGCAGAAAGGTTATCTGAAAAAGGCTTGGAAGTAGTTCGAATTGGAAATATTTCGAGAGTGAATGAGTCACTTATGGATTTAACGTTGGATGCGCAACTCGCTGCACATCCAGAAAGTAAGCACATCAAAAAAGTAAAAGTTCAAGCTGCCGAAGCTCGCAGGAAAGCAGGAAAATTTAAACGAAATTTTAAAGGTCAACAGCGCGAAGAACGCAGAGATAATTATCGGGAAGCACGGGAATTGGAAGATTGGGCAAAGGCCTTGGAGGAAAAATTGTTGAATGAAATTCTGCACGGGGCACAGGTAATTTGTTGCACTTTAGTGAATACGGTTCATTCTGTTTTGGATCGAATAAAATTTAAAACGGTTGTCATTGATGAAGCTGCACAAGCACTCGAACCAGCCACTTGGATTCCAATTTCAAGAGCTAGTAAAGTGATTTTAGCAGGCGATCCATTTCAATTGCCGCCAACGGTAAAATCCTTTGAAGCAAAAAATAAAGGACTTGGAACTACCTTGTTAGAAAAATGTGTGAAGCAATTTCCTGAAGTCAGTTTTCTCAATGTACAATATCGGATGAATCAATTAATTATGAATTTTTCAAATTCACAATTCTATGATAATCAGTTAGTTGCGCATGAATCTGTCGCTAATTGGGAATTGCCCAAAGGAGATGTTTCGCCCGTTATATTTATTGATACTGCGGGAGCAGGATTCAATGAGGAGGCGAATACTGAGACATTGAGTAAATATAATTCAGGTGAGTATTTTATCTTGCGAGAGCATTTTTTACAATTCGTGAACACCTTGGCGGAGCATGATTTAGAGATGCCTACCGTCGGGATTATCACGCCTTATCGCTCGCAGATTTTGCATATGAAAGAACAATTTATGGAAGACGAAACTCTCACCGCCTATCAAGAATTTGTAACCATCAACACTATCGATGGCTTCCAAGGACAGGAGCGAGATGTGATTTATATTTCCTTAGTTCGCTCCAATGATAAAAATGAAATTGGTTTCTTAAACGATTATCGACGGATGAATGTGGCGATGACTCGAGCCCGTAAACAGCTTGTTATAATTGGTGATTCCGCTACGATTGGACAAGATGAATTTTATGGAAAATTCATTGAGTATGTAGAAAAATGTGGCGGCTATCGATCAGCCTGGGAATTTATGGGAGGCTAAATTTAGAGGTTAGAGGTTAGTGGTTAACACCATGTGGTGTTAACCATTAACCATTCATCATTAACCGTTAAAATCGGCGTTTTTTTCTTTCTTCTGGAATTGGCGCGTTGCCAATTCTAAAGTTTCTAAAATTATAGGTGAAATTCAACATTACGTATCGAGTCAAAGTAGTTGTTTGCACATCTTCAATATAAATTTCGGTGATGTTTCGAGTGATCGATCTATTTTGATTCAGTAAGTCAAATGCTGAAATAGCAATTTCTCCCAACTGATTTTTAAAAACCTTTTTCCCAATACTCATATTCCACAGCCAATAGTTTTGATTAAATTCATCAGACAATCCATTGTATAATTGATGATTTAAATTGGTTCTGAAAACCAAACTTTTTCCAATAATCCAATTGAATTTTACTCGGGTACTTTGCGTGATATAATCGCTATCGCTATCGCTATTGGCATTGATGGTGTTTTTTACGGAGGTAAAACCAGTTCGAGAGGAGACCGTAAAATCAACTTTATCAGAAATATTACTCGCCAAAACAATCCCACCTTTGAATGAACTATTTTTTGATTCGTTGATCGCTCGATTTATTTGACTAGGAGAATTAGAATAATTTGCGCCTAAATCAAAATTCAAATTTGATTTAATTTTGGCCAAAGGAATTCCATAAGTTAAATAAGCACGTGCATCCCAATAGCCATCCAGATTCACAGGTTGAGAAATTTGAGCGCCTGGTGCTAAATCTATCTCATCAAAAATTGGGTCGGTTGTTTCTCGCAGAAAAAGTTGATTGCCAATATAATTTTGTTGAAAACTTCCACCAACTAAGGCAAAAAATACCCGTGACTTTTCAACATTCGTTTTTTGATAGCGAGCAAATAATCGATGTGAAACAGATTGATTCAAATCTGCATTTCCAATCGACAATTGCAACGGACTCGTATTGTCTACCACCGTTTGTAATTGATCGGCTGTTGGCGAAGTGGTATTTGATCGATACATAAATCTAAAATTTTCCTGCCGTGACTTAGTCCAACGAATCATCGCAAAAGGCACAAAATTGACAAAGTCCTTGGAGATGGAATTGTCAGGATTTGGAAAACTTTCCTCCCCATTCAGTTGCGCAAATTCGACTCTTGCCCGAGTGATCAACATGAATTTTCCTCGTCGATAATTATAACCAACTCCTCCGGTATGAGTCATATAGTTATTAGAAAAAACATTTGTAAGAGTATTGTTAGGGATAGTGAAATTCTGGGTGTTTTCGGAAAAATCATTAGTGGTTTTATCCGAATCTTCTTCTTGATATCGAGTACGATATTCCACCATCAGACTTTGACTTTTACTAATTGGTTCGGTGTAAGAAATGTTAGAAGAAATATTCCAGCCTTGCAAATCCAAATTAGAAAACTGATTTAAAGTATCAGAGAAAATAGGAGGATCAAAATAATCATCTTGTGATTCGAGATAGCTTTTACCTTTTTTATCATTGTATCCCATGCCTACGTTTAAGGAAATAGTTCGACCTTTTTTTGGGAAACGATGACGGAAAAGAATGTTGTTGGAAAAATTGACTCCAGCCAAATCAGACTCGGTATCGTTGTCAGTTTGGTTGATTAGATCATTTTCTAACCAGGTATTTCCAAAAACATTTTCTATGCCTTTATTCATTTGCCAACTAGCTCGTGGGCGCATGATAATAGAATTAGCAGTATCTATTTTGTACTCAATTTTCAGGTTGACTCGATGATTGAAATTATCAGTAAAACTTGAACTCTCTTCATCGTAATATTCGCTAACTGACTCATTATCAATGAATTGTCTGAGTAGGTCTTCCTCCGCATTATTTTCAGAAGCATTGAAAAAGTAGCTACCTGAGAGATCTAATTTTTCTCCGATTTTATCAGAATAATTTAAACCGATAGCATGAGTGGTCGCAATTCCACCTTGCTGCTGTACTAAAAAATCATTGACAGAACCACCGCCGCCGCCTCTTTTTCCACCACCACCACGACCACCTCTACCTCTTCGACTACCGCCTGAGCCAACCACTCCAAGTAAATCTTCGGTGGAGAAATTTTGGATATTAATATTATTACTTTGTCCAATTAAAGAGATTCTTTGGTCTCCATTAAAAATGCTAAAATTTCCACCCACTCGATATTTATCTTCATAGCCATAGCCTGCTTGGATTTTCCCAAATTGACCAGCACGCATATTTTTTTTTGTGACAATATTCATCGTCTTGGTTGTTTCTCCATCATCGAAACCGGTAAAATTTGCTTGGTCACTTTTTTGATCAAACACTTCAATTTTGGAAATAACTTCTGCTGGTAAATTTTTCAAAGCAGCCGAAGGATCATTGCCAAAAAATGGACGACCATCCACGAGAACTTGTTGTACTTTTTCACCTTGAGCTTGCACTTCTCCATTCTCAATAACTACGCCTGGCATCTTCTCCACCAACTCTTCGGCGGAGGCATCTTTTAAGGTTTTAAATGAACTCGCATTGTAAGAAGTGGTGTCTCCCGATTGAGTTGCCATGGGTGCTTTTCCTTCCACAATCACCTCGTTGAGGTTGGAGGTAGATTCCCGTAATTGTATTGTTGGAAGATTTAGATGATCATCGGTCAATGAAATTTCTTTTTCGAAATCAGCCATACCGAGGAAAGATATTTTTATTTTATAGCCACCGGTGGGAACATTTTTTATTTCAAAATTTCCTTGGTCATCCGTGACACCTGAGTTGACTTGTTCGCCCCAAATCTGATTGATAGAGATATGTGCACCGGGCAAAGGCGCATTAGCTGGGCCAACAACTTTTCCAGAAATAGTGGCTGACTGAGAAAAGACTGAAAAGTTAAGAAATAAGAAACTGATTAACAGGAGTAGATTTTTCATCAAGTAGTTGAATTTTGAAATAAGAATTTTTTGAAAATAGTTTTATGAATATAACTATAGACTTTGATGCTTTTTTCAAAAAGAACTTGCTCTTCTTTTTAATAAAAAAAACGATTCCCTAGTGGTAGAAAATCGTTTTTATTTATCAGAATCTTATTGGGTAAAAAAAACAATTTTATTTTATCGAAATTAACTCAATTTCATAAAGTGAGGCCATATTAAAACTTGGATCTGGAAATTGGGGAACTAATGTATTTTCTCGAAATGTAGCCGTAAAAATAATCTGTTTTCCTTCTTCTTCAAACTCCTCTGAGACACTCTCTGGAATCCCATAAATCGTGATCGTTTGGTCATCAGGATATTGAGTTTGAATCGCATATTTTTGAAAGCAATCCATGTAGATCATTGTTCCTTCAATATTTTCCATGACAAATAAGCAACCTAAATTACAATCAATCTGATTTGGATTAACTTCTTCTTTTTGTTGATCGGAACAACTCGCTAAAAATAAAATACTGAGGATGAGGTAGAAGTTTAAGTTTAAGTTTTTCATTGATTTACTTTTTTTACAAAAATAATAACTGCTCACTTATAATGACTTAATATTTTGTTAAAAGGTTGGGTGGGTAGTACTTTTTTTCAAAAATTTAATCTTGGTATTTTATTTGTTTTTATTAAAAGATTCCCTTCCTCCAGATCATTTTAATCATTTTTCTTAAAAATTCCCCTCATAGATTTTTTAGCCAAAAAAAATATCATGAGAACGTTTTACAATATTATCTTACTTTTCTCCCTATTGCTGTTTTTCCAAAATTCTCTTTTCGCACAAGACCTTGATGGAACCTGGAACGGCCGTTTTTCACTCAAAGGATCAGCAAGAAATTGGTCGTTTGAATTGGATCTGCAACAAGATCATGCGGAGATAAAAGGCACCGGAAAGCAAATCGAATTATCCAAAAAAGACCAATCTCGAAATATCAATTCTACCTTCACCGTCGGCGGAAACTTCAATGGCGAATATTTGAGCTACAATATGGAAGAAGTTTTATTTTTAAAATCCTCTAATGGTCAATGTCTTTCCAAATGTGAGTATAAATTGAATGAGACACTTTCTAAATATCAGTTTGTTGGAGAGTGCAATCGCAACGGAATTTTTTATAAAGACAATCAATATTTTCCTGATCATTCTGCGTGTAAGATTCCTGTTACTGCTGAAGTTATTTTTGAAAAAATCAAAGACCTCAATGGTCGGAAAACGGAAATGGTGGAAACTGTTTTAATCAAAAATAAAAAGGTGACGATCAAGATTTGGGATAACGATAAAGTGGATGGCGATGTGGTTTCACTCAACTTAAATGGGGTTTGGATTCTTAAAAATTATCGACTAAAAAAACGGTCTAAAAACATTATCATAGACTTGCCAGAAGATTCTAATGAGTTAATTCTGTATGCTGAAAATTTAGGAAGAATGCCGCCGAATACTGCTGCGATTTCGATTTGGAATGGAAAAGAGAAAATCAAAAGTTTGGTCTTAAATTCGAATAAAGGGAAAAGTGAGGCGATTAGGATTTTGAAATATTGATTGATTCTGATTTCTTGTTTAATCATTAACTTTGATACAAAAATGAATAAAGCCTATTTCGAAAAATTCAGAGGTCAACATATTCCCATTTTAGATTGGAGGTTTTTTGAAAATGAAGCAGAAGCAGCTGATTACCAGCTGCTCATATGAAATTGGAAAAAAGTATACGCTAATTGGAAACACAATAGTTGGAGATTTGCTTGCCTTAAAAAAAGGCACACTTCTATTAATTGACCATGAAGAACCAATACCAAAAAATGATTTTAAGCTTTCTAAAAAACTGAAAGTTGTTGTTGAAGTAATTGAAAAAACTTTGGTAATTCCAGACTTTGAAGATTGTGAAGATATTAAAAAATTAAAGTCAATCAAGAAATTGATAAAGCAATGTAAAAAAATAGCACCCGAAAATATTAAAGATTATTTCGAATCTGCGATGGATGATATTGATGAAGAAATTTATTTTTTAAAGGATTAGCTGTATAACATATTTCTAATATTTAGATTTAAAACCCTACACTTTTTATTTTTTGAAAAGTGAAAAGTTTACAAGTCCTAGAGGGACGGCATTTATTTTAAAGGTGGTTTTACATTCCGTCCCTCTGGGACTCGACTATTTTTGGTGACCTGGATAATCATTCTACCAATATTTTGTCCCTCCGGGACTTGTAATTCCTTTTATTTATCCAAAATAAAAAAGTGTATGGTTTTGAAATATTTAGAAAATAATCACAACGAAAAAAATAATTCGTGATACTCATCACATTGTTTTAATAATCAAATTATTAATTTGCATTACCAGATATTTTTAAAAAATAACATAAACCAATAATTTTCGTTCAATACTAAAATCAGAATAGTTTAGTTTAAAAAATATTTATATTTGTTATACAAAAAAAAATAATTAATTGAAAATCATTCCACTCATCTTAGCTTTTTACATGCTTCTTGGCAGCTTGATCCCGAAGACGGATTTTAGCCAATTATTGCATGTCTCTGATCTGATGGAACATTATCAATTACATAAAAAACGTGCGGTATCTCAAGGTCAAGAATTTTGCGTAGTTGAATTTGTCAAAGCGCATGTGTTGTCTTCTGAAAATCACGAACACGGTGAATCAGAAGATCATGAAAACTTACCTTGCCAATCTCCCCACGTTTCAGTTTTACTTTTTTCGATAGATGTCAAATTCGATAATTCAGATATTTCATTTCCTACCGTTATAAATGAACTATCATTTCAAAATAATTTTTACCTCACCGGTTTTATCAAATCATTGATTCACCCACCTTCATGTAGTTAAATATCTTTTCTAGGAGTGGTCTCTTTTCTTGGACTACAAAACTTATAACAACATATTTATATTTTCGAAAAAACGTTTAAAAGCGTTCTTTCCTAAATTTTATTTTAATAATAATTTAATATGATAGATCGAATAATTCATTTTTCGATACATAATAAATTGGTGATTAGTCTCTTTGTCGTAGGCTTGATTAGTTGGGGGATTTATTCCTTGCAGCACTTGCCAATCGATGCAGTTCCTGACATTACCGACAATCAAGTTCAGGTCATCACCAATGCGCCAACCCTTGCTGCGCAAGAGGTAGAGCAATTAATTACGTTTCCGCTGGAGATGGCTTTGGGCAATATTCCAGATGTGGTGGAGGTACGTTCGATCTCTCGTTTTGGACTTTCCGTCATTACGGTAGTCTTCGAAGAAACCACAAGCGTGTACCTCGCTCGTCAATTAATTGGCGAAAGGATTAAAGCTGCGGAAGCTGAAATCCCCAAAGGTTTGGGGCAACCTGAGATGAGTCCAATTTCAACTGGACTAGGAGAAATTTATCAATATGTAATTTTTGCAGATGAAGATCATAAGGATAAATTTTCTTCCACCGACTTGCGAAGCATTCAAGATTGGGTGGTCAAAAGACAATTGACGGGTATCAAAGGAGTGATCGAAGTCAATAGTAGCGGCGGTCATTTGAAACAATATGAAGTGGCCTTCAGTCCCGATAAACTCAAAAGTATGAATGTGACGCTGGAAGAATTATTCCATGCCGTCGAAGATAACAATGCAAATACGGGCGGGTCATACATTGAGAAAAAAAATTATACGTATTTTATTCGTGGAGAAGGTCGGTTGAATTCCTTGGAGGATATTGAAAATGTGGTCGTGAAAAATATAGGCGGTTTACCTATTTTGGTCAAAGATGTGGCAGTTGTCCAACTTGGTCATGCACCTCGATTTGGGGCGGTGACGATGAATGGAATTGGTGAAGTGGTCGCAGGGCAAGTAATGATGCTCAAAGGTGAAAATTCTGCCGAAGTAACCGAACGAGTAAAAGCTCGAATGGAACAAATCAAAAAATCTTTGCCAACCGGAGTCGTCATCGAGCCTTACCTAGATCGTTCCAAATTAGTGAACAGAACTATGAGTACCGTCATCACAAATTTAGTGGAAGGTGGACTGATTGTCGTTTTTGTTTTAGTATTGTTGTTGGGGAATTGGCGAGCAGGTTTGATCGTGGCATCGGTAATTCCGTTGGCGATGTTGTTTGCTATTTCGATGATGCGGGTGTTTGGAATTTCTGCGAACTTGATGAGTTTGGGAGCAATAGATTTTGGATTGGTGGTCGACGGAGCGGTGATTATTGTGGAAGCAATTTTACATCATTTAGGCATTCGGAAAGCAGGCGAAGAACTTTCTGTAGAGGAAATGAATGCGGAAGTTTACGAAGCTTCCAGTAAGATTCGACAGTCGGCTGCTTTTGGTGAAATCATTATTTTGATCGTTTATTTACCGATACTTTTATTGATTGGAATTGAAGGAAAAATGTTTCGGCCAATGGCGCAAACCGTTAGTTTTGCTATTTTGGGAGCATTGATTTTATCCTTGACTTATGTGCCGATGATGTCTGCTTGGTTATTGAAAAAGAAGATTTCCAATAAGAAAAATATCGCAGATCACATCATTGGTTTTTTCTATAAAATCTATCGACCGGTTTTAAATTTTGCTTTAAAATTCAAAGTAGCTTTTTTATTCGCCACCGTTGCAATTTTTGTAATTAGTTTGTTACAGTTTAGTCGGTTGGGTGGTGAATTTATCCCAACTTTGGAAGAAGGAGATTTTGCTTTGCATCAAATTTTGCCACCAGGAAGTTCTATCGCTAAAGGCATAGAAGTTTCTGCTGAGTTGCAAAATATTCTTTTAGAAAAATTTCCCGAAGTAGAAAAAGTCGTAACAAAAATTGGAACTGCTGAAATTCCAACGGACATTATGCCGCTCGAAGCAGGAGATATTTTTGTGATTTTAAAACCTAAATCAGAATGGACTTCCGGAAAATCGAAGGAAGAATTATTTGAAAAAATGGAAATGGAGATGAATAAATTTCCCGGGGTGATTTATGAATTTACCCAGCCGATTCAAATGCGCTTCAATGAATTAATGACTGGTGTGCGGCAAGATATTGCCATCAAATTGTACGGGGAAGATTTAGGGGTTTTAGCAAAAACAGCTAAAGAAGCCGAGCAAATTATTGAAGGAATCAATGGAGTAGGAGACATTCAAGTTGAAGCAACTGCTGGTCTCCAACAGATGGTCGCCAAATATGATCGTAGGAAAATGGCTCGCTATGGGGTGAGCGCCGAAGTAATTAATCGAACGATTCGAACTGGATTTGCTGGAGAAATTGCAGGACATATTTTTGAAGGAGAAAAGAGATTTGAGTTGGTTATCCGATTAGATGAACCTTATCGCAATAGCATTGATGACATCAAAAATCTTTTTATTCCCTTGCCAAATGGCGATCAAATTCCTTTGCAGGAATTAGCGACCGTTGAATTTCAAGAAGGGCCAACCCAGATTTCGAGAGACAATACTCAACGTAGAATTACGATCGGAGTCAATACCCGAGGACGAGATGTGGAAAGCTTGGTCAATGAAATAAAGTCAAAATTAGCAAGAGAGTTACCTCTTCCCGCAGGCTATTATTTTACCTACGGAGGAGCTTTTGAAAACTTGGAAAATGCTCGGGCGAGGTTAATGATTGCGGTGCCTGCAGCCTTGGCGTTGATTTTTGTTTTGTTGTATTTAACCTTTAATTCAGTCACGCAATCTGCCTTGATTTTTACGGCAATTCCGATGTCAGCAATTGGTGGAATTTGGGCATTATCATTTCGAGGAATGGCATTTAGTATTTCTGCAGGTGTTGGATTTATTGCTTTGTTTGGAGTGGCGGTACTGAATGGAATTGTACTGATTGCCTATTTTAATCAATTGAAAAGAGAAGGGATGAAAGATTTGAATGAACGAATTTTAGTAGGAACTAAAGTTCGATTGCGTCCAGTAATTATGACTGCTACGGTTGCTTCGCTAGGTTTTTTACCGATGGCAATTTCGACTTCGGCAGGAGCGGAGGTACAGCAACCTTTGGCAACGGTTGTGGTGGGTGGATTGATTTCAGCAACCTTTTTGACACTCGTGATTTTACCGATCCTTTATTATTTTTCGGAAAAAAAATGGAAGGTGAATAAAACTGTACCACTTGTAAGTATATTGTTATTATTTTTTGTGACAGGATATTCACAAGTTTCAAAACTTAGTTTGGAGGAGGCGATTGAAATGAGTCAAAAGAATTTTGCAGCGATCAAAACCAATCAATTGCAAATTCAACGCGCCAATAAATTGAGTGAAATAAAATCAACTTTGCCTCTTACAAATATTTTTATTACAGGAGAAGAATTTGATTTTCAAGAAAACTCTGGGATTCATTCGATCGGTGCACAACAGAGTTTTTATTTACCAAAAGTAAATCAAGCGCAGCAGAAGTTGTATCAGCAGCAAGCCAGTTTAGCGACAAGTGCTTTGAAATTAACGGAGCAACAAGTAGCTTATCAAACTACCTTAGCATTTTATGATTTGGTTTTTCAAAAACAAAAACAAAATTTTCTAAACGACCTAACGGAAGTTTACGATGATTTTGTCAAAGTAAATCAAGAACGGTTTGACGCAGGCTCGATTGGAAAGTTACCTTTGTTGACGGCGGAAGATCAATTGAAGTTGGCACTTTGGAAAAAGGAAATAGCGAAGCAAGATTTAAGTATTTCAACTACTAATTTTCGAAATTGGTTGAGATCAGAAAAAGAGGTGGATGTTGATTTGGAGAAACTGCCGCAGCCAACTGAAATTGAAAACAAGGATTTTGCAAATCATCCAATGGTGCAATATCAGAACCAAAGTAGCGAAGTAGCCAAAGCTCAAATCGAAGTGCAAAAATCTCAATTGTTGCCTCAACTTCAAACTGGATTGCGATTACAAACTGTCAATGGTGCAGTTCCTTTTTTTGGTTATCAGTTGGGAATGAATGTTCCGCTTTTTAAGAAAAGTCAGAATAAAAAAATCGAAGCTGCGCAGATTAAAGTTCAAGTTCAGGCGTCCAAAAAGGAAGCGATTCTGCAACACTTAGAAATCGAACGAGGAAAAATAACCATGCAATTACAAAAGCAAAAAATGGCAATGGAGTATTTGGAAAAAGAAATTTTGCCTTCCGTACGCAGTCGTCAAGAATTTGCTAAAGCTGCCTTTCGAGCAGGTCAAGCAACTGCTTTAGAATATCTTCAAAGTCTCGATCAAGGCATTCAATATGAAATTACTTATCTCGAAATGTTGAAGGAATATCATTTTTTTAAAACCCAACTTAACTATTTAGGAGTTGCGAAATGAATCTGAAGTCAGGGATCCGATCCCTAATTACTTAAAAGAAAATATCATAAAAATGAAAAATTTAAGATCGAAAATATTTTTTGTAAATATATTGTTATGCATTTTGTTTTGGAGTTGTCATGACACCTCAGATGGACATGATCATGATGAAAATGGGAATCATGTTGATGCTTCCGAAAATGATCCTCATGCTCATGAAGAGGAAGGTGAAGATGAGGTAGCGTTGACCAAAGAGCAAATTCAAAAGATCGGATTAAAGTATGGCACTTTTGAAAATCGAAATTTGCAATCCACTTTAAAAGTAAATGGCTTGCTCGAATTGCCTCCGCAAAATAAAGCAAATGTCAGTTCGATGGCTGCTGGAAAAGTAACGAGGATTAATGTGAAACCAGGGCAATATGTGAGAAAAGGAGCAACACTTGCGACAATTCAAAATCCAGATTTTATCACTTGGCAACAAGAATATTTGGAAGTGGAAGGCGAGTTGATGTTTTTGGAAAAAGAATATGTGCGGCAAATGGATTTAGTGAAAAAGAAAATTGCACCACAAAGTGGATTAGATAAAATTGAATCAGAAAGAGCGATTGCAAAATCAAAATTGCGAGGTTTGAAATCTAGAATGAAGGTTTTAAATTTGCCAATTCCTACCGCAGGAGATTCTGATTTAAAAACTTTTATGAGTGTCCTAAGTCCGCTGAATGGTTTTATCCGAGAGATCAAAATCAATACTGGGATTTTTGTGAATCCACAGCAAGACCTTTTTGAAATAGTGGACAATCATCATTTGCACATTGATTTTATGGTTTTCGAAAAAGACTTGCCTTATGTGAAAAAAGGACAACTAATCAGTTTTAGTTTGCAGAGTCAA
>Ga0115005_10000250_pt1 | contig 41052 bp, 30 predicted proteins | sample ArcOceMetagenome_FD_87163 | JGI IMG/M metagenome (GOLD analysis project Ga0115005, IMG submission 87163) | Marine eukaryotic phytoplankton communities from Arctic Ocean - Arctic Ocean - Greenland ARC118M Metagenome | ecosystem: Environmental > Aquatic > Marine > Oceanic | place: Arctic Ocean... | reverse complement strand
TCAAGGAACAATAATAGATTGCTCGACAGGCACAACTTCTATAGTTACGTGCGATGATGGTAATCCAAATACGATTAATGATGAACAAACGATTTTAGATTGCAACGGAAATATATGTATTCCGTGTCAAGGGGTTCCAGTTGATTGTACCAACGGAACAACTTCCGTAGTTGCTTGTAACGATGGCAATGCTTGCACGATTAATGATGAACAAACTGTTCTTGATGCAAATGGAGTAGTTTGCATTCCATGCCTTGGGACTTTAGTTGATTGTACAACAGGAACCACATCCAATTTACCTTGTGATGATGGGAATCCTAATACTTTTAATGATACAGAAATCATACTTGCTTGCGATGGAAGTATTTGTATTCCTTGTTCAGGAACACTTTGTAATGTAGTATCAATAATTCAAGATCCAGTTGCTTCTTTAAATTGTCAAAGTTTAAATAGTGGAGTAGTCCTTGAAAGTACAGGCTCCTCAACTGGGCCAAATCTAAATTATCAATGGATTTTTTCCAATAATATAATTGGTATAAGTTCAACGATTGAGATTTTCGAAGAAGGAATTTATACATTATTGATTACTGATAATTCGAGTGGATGTTTTAATTCATTTGAAATTGATATAACTATTCCAGTAGTTAATCTTAATCCGATTTTCCAAATAAATCCTGAATCTTGTCAGGACGAAGCAGATGGAAGTATTATAATTGATACAGTTATAGGAGGTCAACCACCTTATTTATTTAGTTTGAGTTCCAGTCCTTTTGTTTCGAATACTCAATATCAAAACCTTACTCCTGGAACCTATGATTTGCTCGTTCAAGATGCTGATGGTTGCGAATTTTTTGTGGAATTAAATGTTCCAGCTGCCAATCCACTTATATTAGACATTGGACAAGACGATGAGGTAAATTTAGGAGATAGTCTTCAACTTTCTGTTTTTACCAATTTAATTATTGATTCGATTATCTGGGAATTTGATGAAAGTTTAAATTGTTTAGATTGCTTGGAACCGGTGGTAAGTCCTACCTATCAAACTCAATATTCAGTTACCATGATTGATATAAATGGTTGCGAAATTAGTGATCAAATTGTAATCTTTGTAAATAAAACGGAGAGGGTATTTATACCAAATGGATTTTCTCCAGATGGAGATGGTTCGAATGATTACTTTATGATTTACGCAGGTTCTGATGTCCGAATTATTCGGAATTTCAGAGTATTTGATAGATGGGGGGCAAATTTATTTTCTCAAAATAATTTCAATCCGAACGATCCACAATATGGTTGGGATGGAATTTACCAAGGGAAAGTGGTAGCGTCTGGTGTATATGTTTATTATGCAGAAATTGAATTTGAGGATGGAAGGGTAGAAGTAATGAGCGGTGATATTACCGTTATAAAATAATAAAAATTTAGGTGATCGGTGGTAGGCAGAGACGCAATGCATTGCGTCTCTGCATTACTGCATTTAAAATATTTAAAATTAGGTAGAGACGCAAAGCATTGCGTCTCTACGAAGGGGTAAACCACAACGGCGCTTCCTCTTTTCCTCCATCCGTATAATCAATAAAAATTTCATCTCCAGGTTCAATTTTTGTACAAGCTTGAATTTCGATTTCCTCTTTTTCATAATCAAAAATAACAATCGCATTAGGCGTTGTATGATGATTATAAATAGAACCGTAGCCCAATGCAATGCAAGCCGCATCTTCAGGTTTTTCTAGTAAAAAATAATAATCGTGAATGACCGTTTGGTGAATTTTACCAACGTCTTTTTTTGGAATAATTAGGAGTGGGCAGATTTCAATTAAATCACCCTTCTCTAATTCCTGCGCGGTAAAAACACCTCGACCTCGATCGTCAGAATTCGCAATATATAAGCCTGGAATGTGGAGCATCTTATTTTGTAATTGTATTGTTATAAATTTTTTCAGCAGTTAAAATAGCAGACTGAATGGCACCTTCCATATAGCCTCCAAAATTTGGCACCGTTTCCGTTCCAGCCATAAAAAATGAATTGTCCCAAAACGAATTTTGATAAATAGGATGACCATTATTATAATGCGAAGGAAGGAAGTTGGTGGTTGGTGAAAAAGTGAATTTTTCATTTCCCCAAATTCTGTCAAAATATCCAACATGATTTGTTGCATCAGCTCCAAAGAATTTCTTTAAATTTTGAATGACCATTTCTTCTCGATCTGCTTTGGAATATTGAACAATTGATCCATTTAAAAATCCTTTGAGTGCAAACTTATTTTCTTCATAATTGGTATGATCATACATTTCAGGAATCAAACTTGATTGGCTAAATACTGCTCCCGAAAGTCCCTTTTCTTTCCAAAAAGGAGAAGCATATTCTACCGCAAATTTTACGGAACCCTCCATCCAAATTTGGGTGTTTTCAAAAATGCTGATGGCATCTTTTGGCAGGGCAGGAGAGCACTCGATGGATTGAACAAAAAGTTTTGCAGGGATAGTTGAGATGACCAAATCTGCTTCAAAATTATTTTCCTCAGTCGTCGAAATAGAAATAGTATTTTCCTTTTTTTCGATTTTAGAGATAGGTTGGTTGAGTGAAATGTTTTCCATTCCAACTTCATTCGTTAACTTTAAGATCACAGCAGAAGTACCATCTTGTATTCTAAATGAAGGTTCTTCAGAAGCAGGGACTTCAAATTTCTGAGGAGGAGTAAAGGACATGGTTTCAAAAAAAGTAGTTCCGCGCATGTATTGTTGAAAAATACCAATTTCAAGTTCTTCCAAAAATGTAAAAAGGTTTTGGTGTTTTTTTCCAAACCAAGTTGCACCCATTTCCATCGGAGAATCTTGATTTCCTTTGATGGTCTCGATTCGCCCTCCGACTCGATTTCGAGCTTCAATGATATGTGTATCGATTCCTTTTTTTTTCAATAAATATGCGATACTCAAACCAGTCAGACCTGCTCCGAGGATAATTATTTTTTTTGTCATCGTATAATAAGGTAGATATTTTAAAAAGCACAAATTAAACATTCTACAGTTCTCCACCTCATTTTCCTCTTTGAAACCTAATTTGTACTTGAAATAATTTTAAACATAAGATTAGGAAAATAAATTTTGAGACTTTACTAAAATTTTGTAGTTTGGCGATAGTGTATTATTTTATTTTACAAACAAAACGTTAATTAACTAAAAATTTTAAATTATGGAGTATTTACCATTGATTATTCAATTAATTACTGGAGCTGTAGGTGGGAATCTTGCAGGTTCAGCTATGAAAAATTTGTCATTAGGAACTATGTGGAATTCTGTAGCAGGAATAGTTGGCGGCGGTATAGGCGGCCAAGTACTAGGGATGCTTGGAATGGGTGCAGCAGCAGGTGCTGCTGGAGATGGAGGGATGGATGTGATGGGTATTGTATCTAGTGTTCTTGCTGGTGGAATTGGAGGAGGGGCTGGACTTGGTGTAGTTGGATTGATTAAGAATATGATGGGAGGGAAAGCGAGCTAAAGAAATTTTCGCCAAAAAAAAACGCTGTCAAGGAAACTTGATGGTGTTTTTTTTTGACAAAAATTTACCAACTGCTAATTGCTAGCTTTCCTCAATTCTTCAAATTCTCTTTTCAATTGATTTTTATCGACAGGTACGACTCCCACTTTTTCGCAAACTTGACCTCCAGCAAGGTTAGCTAAATTGGCAATCTCTTTTAAGTCTAATTTTAATGCTAAACCTAAAGCGGTCAAACTAATCACCGAATCACCTGCGCCACAAACATCTGCAATGTTGCGAATTTGAGTTGGGATGATTTGGAAATTCTGACTATCATCAATAAACATTCCTTTTTCTGAAAGAGTGATGATCGTATTTTTTGCGCCTGATTTGGTACGTAAAAAATCACTTGCCTTTTTTAGTGAAACTAGATTTGGCAACACTTCAAATGGTGTACTTTCTTGAATTTCTTTTAAGTTTGGTTTGAATATTTCCACATTTTTAAAAGCTAAAAAATTAGCTTTTTTTGGATCAACGACAATCGGGATTTCTTTTTTTTCTGCCAAAGAAAGAATTTTATTGATGACCGAAAGAGACAACACTCCTTTGTTGTAATCTTGCAAAATGATCACATCAATATTTTGAACCGATAAAAAAGTTTGGATTTTATGAATGAAATTTTCTTCTTCTGATTTTGAAAGCTCGTGCGTATCCTCTCTGTCCACTCGCAGCAATTGTTGATGATTGGCCATTACTCGAGTTTTGACTGTGGTGCATCTTTCTCTAGATTTTAAAATTCCATCTTTCCACAAATCATTTTTAGGCATTAATTTTTCGAAAATATCCGCATTTTCATCTTCTCCAATTATGCTTAATAAAAATGGAGTCGCTCCCATAGCTTTGATATTCAACGCCACATTCCCAGCTCCACCGAGTCGGTTATCTTCCTTTTTCAAATGAACAATCGGCACAGGTGCTTCTGGAGAAATACGATCTACTTTTCCATCTAAATATCGGTCAATGATAACATCTCCGATGACTGCAATATTAATATGATTAAATGCTTCGAAAAGCTGATTGGTATCCATTCGTGATTCTTTCTTTTTCCTCAAATTGAGAGTACAAATTTTAAAAAAACGAAGGGATATTCCTAGTTTATGGGTAATTAGTTTATTCTGTTGATTTGAATATGAAATCGGCTAATCGACATTTAGAAAAACGAAGTCAAAAATTTCCTTAGTCGCTCCTTGGTTTTCTAAAATATATTTTTCAGCATTTGTAGAAGCATTGTTACAAAAATTTTCTTTTTCTAAATTCTCCATCACACTTTTAAACTCAGCATAATTGGAAATAGAAAACCCTCCACCCGTTTCTACCAAATTAACTGCCTCTTCAAATTTTTGATATTTTTTTCCAAAAATAACTGGTAACCCAAAAGCAATCGGTTCCAATGTATTATGAATTCCACTTCCAAAACCACCTCCAATCAAAGCTATTTTTCCATATTGATAAAGACTAGAAAGCATCCCAATATTATCAATGATCATCACTTTTGCCGCAGCGGAATTAAACGTATTGGCTTTTGAAAAACGCACAGCATTGACCTTTAATTTCTTTTCAATTTCTACCAAATGATTTTCACTAATATCGTGAGGAGCAATTATAAATTTCCAGCGAAAATCTTTTTGCGCATGAATCCATTCTATTAAAACATCTTCGTCAGGTGGCCAAGTACTTCCTCCGATTAAGATTTCAGCAGTCCCTTTAAAAGTGTTTATTTTATCAAATGATTTTTTATTTTCCTGTATTTCCAACACTCGATCTACTCGGGTGTCACCTGCCACGGAAAGATGAGAAATGCCATTTTCTAAAAGGATGGTCTTTGATTTTTCATTTTGTACAAAAATATGATCGAAAAAAAATAACATTCTTTTAAAAAAGGAACCATAAGGTTTGAAGAATATTTGGTCTTTTCTAAAAATGGAAGATATCAAATAGGTAGGTGTTTTTCTTTGATTTAATTGATGGAGATAATTAAACCAAAATTCATATTTCACAAAAAAAGCCATCTTGGGCTGAACGATTTCGAGAAACTTTTTTGCATTCTTTTTAGTGTCCAAAGGCAAGTAAAAAATGTAATCAGCCTGCTCGTAATTCTTTCGAATTTCGTAACCTGATGGAGAGAAAAAAGTCAGTAATATTTTATGGTCTGGAAGTGTCTTTTTTATTTTTTCAATTAAGGGACGACCTTGTTCAAACTCACCAAGCGAAGCACAATGAAACCATATAATAGATTGATTATCAGTAACTTGCAACTTAATTCTGGAGAAAACATCTTTTCTACCATTGACCCATAATTCAGCTTTTTTATTAAAAAAAGAAGCTAGCCAAATCCCAAAATAATAAAACCAAATCCCGAAATCGTACATGTTTAATAATGGTTAATGGTTAATTTTGTAACCGTGGACTATCATTGATTAATCATCAGCGGGGAATTAACCATTCACCATTAATCATTAACCGTTATTTTATTAGCGATTGCTTCGGCTAATTTTTTAGCACCTAGAGGAGTATAATGTACTTCGTCTATGAAGTGATTTAAGTCTTTTGGTAGGGCAGGTTCGCCATGCACAAAGGCTGTTTTATATTTAGCTGCAACTGCTGCGGTCTTCATATTGTAGGCATCCATGGCAAGTGCCATTGTTTCACTATCGGGATATTTTCCATCCAAAATACAGATGCTTCTATCCATCCAAAGTTTTTTTTCTTCAACGGCAGACATTTCTGATTTGTATAAATATGGTTGAGAAACTAAGATAACGTCGGCTCCGTCATTTTGCAAAAGCTCGACAATATTGCTCATGTATTTTGCAAAATCGTCTAAAGATTTGAAAACTGAAATATCAAAACTGGAAGGTTCAAATGAAGGAGTGAACCAAAATTTTCGAACGACTTCACGGATTAGAGATTCAAATGATGGCGGTTTTGCGCCTCCAATACTTGGACCATAAAAATGAGAATAATCACTTTTATAAGCTCCAGCAGCAAATCTATTTGGTGAAAATGACCGACACAAATCATTGATGCCATGCATGACGATCACGACGTCCGGACGAAAATCTCTAGCGTATAAAGTATAGTTGATATTGGTATGTTTACTCGTGTACCAATCCATTCCGGCGTTGAGCACTTCTACTTTTTTATTAGGGAATTTTTTATTTAAAATTTGATGCAAGACCGATGGGTAGCGATCCATGGTATCTAATCTTACATTGAGAGTAGTCGAACCACCGATGCAAAGTACTCGGAAAGTGGTGCTATCTTTTTCAGCATCAAATTCATATTCGTTAGGTGGCATTTGCAAAAAAGGATCAAACAAATGTTCCTGCGTTGCATAGTAATAATAATGTGCGCCAAGGTAAACGACAAACAACGTGATCAAAGATGGAACCAACGCCATGAAAAAACTTCTTACCCCATTTTTTTTTCCAAATCTATTGATCCACCATGGAATAGCAACAAATAATAGCAAAGCCATGACCACTAAAACTGCTAAATATTTTATAGAAAAAATAAATATCTCGGGTGTGTCAGATCCGTGTGAAGCAAATCCTGCAAAGATAATTGTAGCAAAAATGTAGTAGATAAAAAGTACCTTTTTCATGTTGTTCCTTTGTAGAATACTGTGAAATATATTTTCAATTGAAATAACAAATAAATATTCTCTGATGAACATGTAAAGATAATAAAGTCTTAGAAATTAATTTTTCAGGAAACCAGAGGAAGGAAATATCAAATGAAATCGTAAAGTACAATTTTTATTTTCCAAATGAAAAAGGAAGGGATTAGAAGTCAAAATTGTTGATTAGATTTTAAGGCGGTGCCTATAATCACAGGGTGACTCGAAGTCACCTTGTGAATAAACTAGGAATAAAAAATAAATAATTACTGAGCCGCCACAGTAGGTTTTACTTTATTTTCAGGAAGGGTAACTTCTAATTCTAACAGCGGTTGATTATTTGAGTTGAGTCCTAAAAACCTTTGCTCAGGCGTATTTCCAAAAGCATATTCACAATTTTCACCTGCTTGACTACATTCAAGAAGTGCGTCAAAAATTTTCCAATAGCCATAATAATCAATGTGATTCGTGGTGCCTTTTCGAAGTGCACGGCGAGCGGTGGCATTTCTTTTTCCATTGTCAAACTCCATATCAAGGGCATAACTTTCATTGTGACCTGCTCGATGAGGAGGGTTAGTAGAGTTGTCCCGAAGTTGCCGGATATAATTTCTTAGGATGACGTTGGTGGCAGTCTTGAAAACTTTTTTTCCAAATTTTTCTCCAACAATTCGATCATCTTCTGCGACCATGATGACCATTTTTATATCGGAAGGCATCGCTTCGTAAGTATCCAAAATACCACCTTTCAAAGGTCCTGACCCCGGAGAGCAAAGTAAAATAGTGACCGGTTTGGGAATATTATGTTTTTCAAAATTAACCGCTAAATCAGCCGTAATTACTCCGCCGTAAGAATGACCAATCATGGCAAAGTTTCGAGTAATCGGTTTGATGAAGTCGGTACTTTCCATTTTTTTTAAAGCATCTCGAATAGCTTGACTCACATTAGTTGAAAAATGTTTAGGTTTTGGTGAATACACATTTTTTTGATAGCGAGGAAAAATTACAATATTTCCTTTACGCACTAAATGCTTGATCCATTTTCCATAAATCATCGGATTGTAACCTCCGTAACCATGATTAAAAACAATCACATTGGCAGAATCAGGTCGCGGACTCGCAGGTTCATATAGCCAAAAACCATCAGGTGTTTGAGCGAAGTCATATTGAATTACTTCATCATGGAGATAGGTGGCGCTTCCTGGTCCTTGCTCAGGTTGAGTAGGTTGAAATTCATTTTGGGAAAAAAGAAAAGAGGTAATCGAAATAAAAAGAAGGATTAAAATATTTTTTTTCATGGAATATTATTGCAATTAATTCTATAATCTTACACCTTAAAATCAAACGAAATAAAAGTAAAATGGTTGTTTAAATCTCGTAAGTTTGCAAATATAATTTGGTCTTTAAAAACCCTTAAATATGAAGATGATAAATAGCTGCTTATTGCTCGTATTGCTTTTTGGATGTTCTCCAAAGAAGCTGGAAATAGTATTGGAAAAAGCTCCTCAAATTAAATCAGGAGTGGTAGAATACCAGATTGGTGTTGAACCTAAAGATGTGGAATTTTTTAATGCTGCAGGTTTTGGAACGCTGGCCAGAGGGACTTTTAATGATGAAAAATTACACTTTGTAAAGTTGGATATTGAAGATCAAGAATCGTTTCAATTGGTAGATCTCAAAACTAATGTAGAAACTAATTACCTAGTTTTTAGAGGCGATAAGTATGCTTTAGAAAATTCAGGTGAGATGCTTCCTGAAATGGGGGAGTTGGTTTTTCAAGATGAAAAAAAAATGATAGCAGGATATGAATGTCAAAAAGCAATTGCGACCATGGGCGATGGATTTTTGACGGCTTGGTTGACTCAAGATTTAGGCATTAATTATTGTCCATATGTGGTTTCCAAAGGATTTGCTTTGGAGTATACCCTGAATATGCCTTTTGGAAAAGTGAATTATTTGGCGACAAAAGTGGAGTTAAAACCAGTTGATGAAAAATTATTTCAACCCTCAGAAGAATTTCAACCCATTACTTTAAAAGAATTACAATCTGAATTAATGGGCGCTCCCGCGGAATCTGCTTTTGAAAAAGGAGTAGTTTTAACTACTTTTGATTTGGAAAATATGGATGGTCAAAAAGTGAGTTTGGAAAGTTTGAAAGGAAAAGTAGTCTTGATTAATTTTTGGTTTATTAATTGTCCGCCTTGCCGAATGGAGATTCCTGACTTGAATGAATTGAAGGCTGAATATGCTGGGAAAAATGTAGAATTTTTAGCGATTACATTTGACCGAAAGAATCAGGTTTCAGAGTTTTTACAAAAAAATCCATTTGATTTTCAAATCCTTCCAAATGCTCAAGAAGTTATTGAGACCTATGGTGTGCAAGGATTTCCGACGAGTGTGGTGATTAATAAAGAAGGAAAAGTGGTGAATAGTAAAATGGGTGGTTCGATGAATATCAAAGAGGAATTGAAAGTTTTTATCGAAGAGGCATTGATACAAAATTAGTTAATTAATTAATGTAGAGACAAGGCATGTCTGGTCTCTACGTAAAAAAAATAAAATATTGGAAACGTCGAAACAGGTAGGAGTTATTGGAGCAGGTAGTTTTGGAACTGCGATTGCGCAACTCATTTCAGAAAATGCAAATGTATTGTTATACGCAAGGAATAATGACCTTGTGGAAAAGATAAATGCTACTCATGAGCACCTTGGAGTTCAACTGAATAAGAATATTATTGCGACTTCTGATCCGCAATTTTTGGCGGAAAGTTGCACTTTGATCTTCCCTGTAGTTCCCTCGGTTAATTTTCGAGCGATGATGAAGAGCTTCTCACCTTTCTTGCATCCTTATCATATTTTGATTCATGGAACCAAAGGATTTGATGTACGGGAAGAGGATATGGTTAAGTTGGAGGCAGGGAAAATTACCCGTCATGAAGTGCATACGATGAGTAATGTAATTGAGCAAGAAAGTTCTGTGGTAAGAATTGGTTGCTTGAGTGGACCCAATTTATCATCTGAAATTATGGCTGGTCAACCAACCGCAACTTTGATTGCAAGTGCGTACGATGAAGTTTTTGTGCTGGGAAAAAAAGTATTGAAAGGACAGCGGTTTCAGGTATTCGGCTCTCGGTCAATGTTAGGAGCAGAAATGGCTGGTGCGTTAAAAAACGTGTACGCAATTGGTTCGGGTGTACTTGGCGGTTTGGGTATGGGAAAAAATATTCAAGCTATGCTAATCACCCGAGGATTGGTCGAAATGATTTACTTCGCGAAAGCATTTAATATTGATAAAAGTGCATTTTTGGGAACAGCAGGAATTGGTGATTTGATTGCGACTGCAACAAGTGAAGATAGTCGTAATTTTACATTTGGAAAAAGATTAGGACAAGGTGAATCGCTAGAGGAAATTATGGAAACCATGCCAGAGTTGGCGGAAGGTGTTCGTACTTTAAAAATATTTAATTATCTATCAAGACATCATAAAATTAGAGTTCCAATTACACAAATGTTATACAAAGCGGTATTTGAAGGTTTTGAAGTGGAGAAGGCGTTGAAGTATTTGATTACTTATCCTTATGATGTGGATGTGGATTTTTTGTAGGGAAATATTACTCTGAAATGTGTATTTGTAAAAAATAAAAACTCCACCCAAAGAATATTTGAGTGGAGTTTTTATTTAGTAAGTTTCAATATCAACGTTAAAGAAACGAACCTTTTCTGGAAAGTCAGGAGCAGCAGCTTCATCAGTAATAAAGCTTGCTTTCATCTTTGCTTTTAGAATGCCAGTTGCATTATCGTATTCTAAAATCTCTAATTTGTTTTCTTTGGATTCATCAAGCGTATATCGCAGTAAATTAATATCGTATTCATCTACTCTATATCCACAATGAACTGAATCAGAAGTGGATATTTCTGATGTTAAATTATAACATCCTACGGGGTTATTTATTGGAATATTTGCTAAACTAATAACTTCGCCTGTTATAAAACTATTAGGCGAATCATCCCAGAAAGTAATCATGAAAATACTAAAACTACTATCATAATGGTAAAGAATAATCGATGCTTCCCATTCTTCATTTATTTTTATTCCCTTAGCAATTCCTTCTTCTTGAGAACCTTTGTAAAGCCTAATGAAATCAGTAATTGTGGAGGTAATATTTTCAGTTGAAACACATTCGTTAAATAGACTTCCTTGGTCGAGGGTTTTTCCAGTAGAAATTCTATCAGGTTCATTTCCAGTTGGTGTATTTATATCTGCTTCGCAAGAAGTGTTGGCGGAGTCATCTTTTGCACATGAGGAAATGAATAATAGGATGAAAAATATTAAATATTTATGTTTCATGTTCTTTTATTTAATTCTATTTATTTAGAGTCTTAAAACATAATAACGATATAATTGCAAATTTCATGAAAATTGTAAAAGTATTGTTATTAATCAAAGTAAATAGATTAATATTTGTTATCGCCTGCAAATCAATGAATTAGTATCTTGAATATTTGCAAAAATAAACTCCACCCAATGAAACTTTGGGTGGAGTTTTTATTTAGTATGTTTCAATATCAACATTAAAGAATCGAACCTCTTCTGGAAAGTCTGGAGCAGCAGCTTCATCAGTAATAAAACTTGCTTTCATCTTTGCTTTTAGAATACCAGTTGCATTATCGTATTCTAAAATCTCTAATTTGTTTTCTTTTGATTCATCAAGTTTATATTCTAGTAAAGTAATGTCATCTTCCAAAATTTGATAAATACACCGAATTGAATCCATTGTTGATTCATTGGGCGTTAGGTAGTAACATCCTACTGGATTATTAATAGGAATACTTGATATTGAAATAAATTCGCCTGAAAAATAGCTAATTGGAATTGAGCTATCAACCCAATAGGTAAAATTTAATATACTAAAACTACTATCAAAATGGTACAGGAAAGTTGATGCTTCCCATTCTTCATTTATTTTTATTCCTTTAGCAGTTCCTTCTTCTTGAAGTCCTTTATCAAGTATAGTGAAATCAGTAAGTATAGAAGTAATATTTTCTATGGAAACACATTCGTTTAGGAGACTTCCTTGGCTAAGAGTTTTTCCAGTAGAAAATTGATCAATTTCATTTTCTGTAGGTGTATTTATGTCAGTTTCGCAGGGGGCATTAACAGAATCGTCTTTTACACAAGAAGAGATTATTAAAAGTGTATAAAGTATTAATAATATATTTTTCATCTTCTTTTATTTAGTATTTTTTCAGATTTAATTTTATCATTTTTTGTTTTTTTTGATAGAAAATAACTTCCCAGTGGTAACATTCTTAGCTGATTTTCTACTTCTAAGGATGATGTACTATTTAATATGAATCTTCCATAAATATCGAAAAGGTAATATTCTTCTATATCCAATAACGTAGAATTGTTTGTTTGACTTTTTATTTTTGATTGATGTATTTTATTTGAATCTTCCTGTTGTATTAATCCTATTATTTCATCACAATCTTGAACATTGTCTGTACATATATCCCCTCTTTTACTGATAACTTCTGTAGCTACTACAGTACCTGGCACTCCAGAGCTAGCGAATAAACTTACCGTTAATTGGATGAAGTAAATTTCACAAGGTTGTTGAATGGGTTGTTCTGTAGAAATAGTCGAGCCGTATCCTATACCTAATTGTTGACCAGGGTAAGAATCAGTAAATAATCCATCTAAGCTCCATTTCCATGAAAAGGAATAAAGTGGGTTGGTAGGTTCTACTATTGCTGTTAGGTTAAGCAAACAATTTTCTTCCGAAACTTGGATAAAAGGATTTATACTATTACTTGGAGTGAAGTCACTAATTATACAGCCGGTTTCATTAATTCGTCCTGCATTATTTGCTGATCTACCTGTTAGATAATCATCATAAACCCCTGTTGCTTGTCCTTGATAATAAACGAAAGGATTTGAAAAATAAGGAATTTTGAGATTATGTTCTTTACGCATAACCGTAGGTATAGAATAACCTGTAAAAGGTCCAGTTTCGAAATAAAGCTTATGTCCAAAAGAACAATCCCCAAATGAAATACTACTAAAGCTGCGCTGAGCTCCAAATAAATGTCCTATTTCATGAACAAATGAAAAATACTGAAAACTTACATCAATAGGGACAATACCATATGCTTCGCTTGCTATTGGACCAATTTCGGCTACGCAAGCTAATGCATCCGGCCAAGTTGTTAATGGAGGGGCTAAAAGAATAACTAAATCAGCATTATGTTCATTCCTTAAAATTTGAGCTTGTTGATTATCAGCTAAATTTTGAGCAGATATTTGGCATTTATTATCAGGGTTAGGTGGGTCAATCCAATCAAAGTCTGCCCAAGTAAAATCAACAGTATGTACGACTTCACTATTTCCCCATGCTAATTCTAAATCAGAAATCATTAATTGAATATAAGAAAGATAATTTTCTTCTGAAACTAACCAATCCTGAGTTTCTTGTGGTAAAAGAAATAATATATCAATATTGCCAGGGCATATTTCATCGCAATCTTCAAATGCAGTAGGTGCTGGACTAGCAGAACTAGGACTGCCTTCATTAGAGCAAAGGAATTGATTATTTGTATCTCCAAATTCTAACATAATTGATTTCGTTGAATCAATCGCAAACAATCTAAATAGTTTTTCATCATCAATTATTGTCCCTGAAAAACCATTGGGATTTTTATTGATTATCATTGAAAATAATCCATCGTAAGTAGAACCATGCCATGAGTATTGGTCAGAGTTATCGTATTCAACCTTTGTTGCTCTCACATTCTTATTCGTAATACTATCTGCTGAAAATATAATTTTTCCGTCTTGCTGATTTCCAATAATATCATTAATCTGGACATATTGATAATCTACCACACCATCCATATCTAATAAATTATTAGTGTATTGTAATTGAGAGGAATCTAGTGCATAAGCAATAATGGTTGCTAAATTTACTTGAGCAAATAAATTAGAGTTGAAGAGAATAAAGATTAAAAGAGGAATGAATTGAAATTGTCTGTCTGTCTGTCTGTCTGTCTGTGACTTTGCGTTAAAATTGAACATAATTGTATAGTTTTAGAAAAAAAATCATTGCTTTATGATGCCTGAATTAAAGGTAAATATCTTTTTTTATAATTTGGAGAAATTGAAAAATTAATTTTAGTACTATTTATACTTTTGGTTTACTACTACAGATAAACCCGTTCGCACCAATGCAAGAGCATTTGTGCGAACGAGAATGATTTTTTAAAATACAAAAAGAGGCACTTCAATTCAATGAAATCCCTCTTTTTATATTTTGTAATTATATTGTTGTAATCTACTCGAAATCAATCAAATAAGGCATTCTCGCCTGCACTCCTTTAGTTTGCATCATTTCTTTCAATGCTTTTACATGTGGGTACAATGCACCAAACTCGCTTTGTAACAACGTATTTACAGATTGGCTAGCCATAGGTTCTTTGCTATCATTACCTGTTAAATTATCAATAAATTGTTGAATTGGTTCTTTCACTACAGGAAATTCCTTCAAGCGATAATCAGAAATACCTGCCTTCTCCGCAGCCAAAGCAATCGCATCATCAAGGTTACCCAATTTGTCTACCAAGCCAATTTCTAAAGCAGTTTTTCCAGTCCAAACTCGACCTTGAGCAATCTCATTAGCCTGTGCTTTTGTCATTCCTCTTCCTTCCGAAACTCTCAACAAAAAGTGATCATAAAATTCATCTATATACTTTTGAATTCGATCACCTTCCTCATCAGTCATATCAAAAAATGGAGAAATGCTTGTAGCAAATCTTGTCGTTTTAACCGTGTCCACTTCAATTCCTAAATGATCTCGCATCCCATCTTGGAAACTAGGAATCATCGCAAATACTCCAATCGACCCCGTGATCGTATTGGATTGCGCTAAAATAGCATCTGAATTACAAGCGATATAATATCCACCTGATGCAGCAACGTCCCCCATCGAAGTGACTACCGTTTTCCCATCAGCTTTCGCTAATTCGATTTCTCTCCAAATATTTTCAGAAGCCATTCCACTTCCTCCGCCTGAATTTACTCGAATAACAATCGCTTTAACATTATCATCTTGTCGTATTTTTCGAATAATTCTAGCATAATTATCTCCGCCGACACTTCCCAAACCACCTTCGCCATCAACGATAGATCCTTCCGCATAAACCACCGCAATTTTGTTACTAGACTTCAAATCTTTTTTAGTGCCTACATAATCTGCATAATCATACAAGCCAATCGTTGGAATTTTATCATCATCAGCCAAACCTAATCGAGTTCGTAATTCCACCAAAACTTCATCTTTATATTTGATGCCATCAACCAATCCAGTTTCCACCGCTTCCTTAGAGGTCAATAAAATCCCTTGGTTGGCTACTGCTCTCAATTGACTAGGTGTCATATCCCGAGAAGCCGCAATATCATTAAGATATACTTCGTACATACCTTCTAGATATTCTCGAACTTGCAATTTGTTTTGATCGCTCATCTCAAATAATCGGAAAGGTTCTGTTGCACTCTTAAATTGTCCTGCATATTTTACTTGCATTTTTACCCCAACTTTATCTAGCATGCCCTTGAAAAAAGGAATGCTTGCAGCGAATCCATCAAATTCCATTACTGAAAATGGATTGATATAGACATCATCAGCAGCCGATGCCAAATAGTAAGTTCCTTTAGAATAAGCAGGTGCATATGCCAAAACAAATTTCCCACTTTCCTTAAAATCAATAATCGTTTCTCGCAGGTAAGCGGCATTCGCTTGTCCCAAACTTGCACTAGTCAAGTCAATCATGATTCCTTGAATATTGTCATCCGTTTTAGCATGATCGATACTTCGAGCCATATCGTGCACTCCCAGAATATTATCCATTTCTAATTGAAATTGGTCAACCTGTACATTGTTGGTTTTTTCTGGAATCTTACTTTGAAGGGTAATATTTAAAATGGAATTTGGTTTAGCGGCAGCTTTACCTTCACCACCTGCTCCTGCAACTAATCCAGCTACGGCAGAACTTCCAATAAAAATTAAGGCAACTCCCGCTAGGGTAACTCCCAAACAGGAAGCGAAAACAAACTTTACAAAATCTTTCATATTAATATTTTAATTTTTGAGTTCTATTTATTTAACGACTTTTTTTTATTTCACAAAACTAGAATAATACACCTTATTTAATAATAAAATGTCCCGTAAAAATAAGTGATATCCGATATTTGAAGGTTATTTTTAGATAAAACATACATAATATAGGATTGAGTAAGCGTTTTTGTTTAATGTCTTATTTTTTCGGAAAATAATAATAAAATTCCCCATCCTTTTTAGTTCTCCAACCGTCTATTAATTAGACTGACTAACCTTTGAGAAATGCCTATTTGCGGGATGAGATTTTTTCAAATAGGTTTGTATAAATAGGCTAACCATAACTTTTAAGTCATAAAAAATTAAAAATGGATTATTCAAAATTCTCAGTTTTAGTCATTCTTACCCTGCTTCTTTTTTCCTCCTGCAACAAGTATGATTCTTCTGGTTTGAAAGTGGAAGCAGGTCTAGTGCGGGAGGCAAGCATTGAACTGTTTGAGCACTAGGTGGCTTGCGAAGCAAAGAGGAAAAGGAAATACGAGTTTTCAAGCTTAGAGTTTTTTGTTTCTGATGGCTCAAACATAACAGCGCAACTACACTTATGCCAAAAAGAAAAAGCACCACTTTGGGGTTTCTCAAACAAAATTGATTCGCTAAACTTTCAAACTAATTTAGAGTCTTAAAGTAGAACTACTTAACTACCTGATATAATTTTTGATAAATATCAAAAAAGTAAGTAGTCCTCCCTGCAATTTTTTCTACTTGACAAACACCTTTTCCTTGGGGCGCTTTTTGTCCCTCGACTCTCCATTGGAAAAAATCGTCTGCGGTTTTTTCCTCTTTATAATATCGAGCGCGATCAACGGCGATGGTCAAAATATTTTGCATGGCTTCGTAAATCGCTTTCTTGTGTTTTGGTTTTAAAGCATTCACGGGAGAGGCAGGGTGGATGCGAGTTTGAAAACAAATTTCGTCGGCATATAAATTCCCAACGCCAGCCAGTAATTTTTGATTCAGTAAAAAACCTTTGATCGAAGTTTTCCGTCCTTCCATTTTTTTTAAAAAATCACTTGCTGAAATGACTAGCGCATCTTCTCCTAGTCCGATATCTGCAATGTATTTTTCCAAATCTTCTAAATATAAAATGCGAGCAAACTTTCTCGGGCAATCAAATCCCAAGCGATATCCATTGGCAAAGTGAAAGGCAAAACGTTCGTGGCGAGGCTGATCCATTTCATCTTCATAATATTTGAAATCGCCGGTCATCCCAAAATGAAAAAGGACATCATTACCATCATCTAATTTCCCAAACAGATATTTTCCTCGCCGATAGGAATCAACAAAAGTTCTTCCTGTCAGTTTTTCGATAAAACTATCGCCATCAATATTGCGCATAATTTTATCATCTTGGACGTGCACTTCTCCAATTTTTTGATGCAATGAGGTTTTGTCAAAATAGAGTTTGAACGTATTGACTTCCGGTAATTCTGGCATATTGATTTTATTTGTGATGCACCGTGGCACGGTTAAAACCGTGGTACGGATTTTCTATCGAACAATTCCTTTTTTTATAAAATATTGTTTTTAACCTCCTAGTTAACCGTGTCACGGCGCGGGTGCGAATTACTCCTCAATAAAATACTCATAACCCCAAAATCCTTTTTTTGTAACAATATACACACGGTCACCTTTTTTTGAATCTGGGAAAATAATTTCTTTAGTTTTAACTCTTTGGATTTCTTGATCCTTTACAAAAAACAGAAAAACCCCATCCTTTTTGTTTTTTGTTTTGACTCGTCCAAATCTACTTTGAAGATAAGCTTCTTGACTTTGGAGTTCGACTTCAGTTTTTTGTTTTGGAGAAAAAGATAATAATCGATTGGATAAACTACCAAGGAGTGGAAGTAATAACAATGAAATTACAACAAAGAAAATATACAATTTTAATTTTTCTAAACCATCATTGAATTGTTTGGAAAAAAAATAACCCGCTGCAATTCCAACCAAACCACCCACTAGCAATGATCGCCAAACTAAACTTTCCACTTCGAAAGTATTGCTAAAATACTTCACTTCGAAAGCATATAAAAAGGCTACCAAGAAAATCGACAAAGCTCCCAATATACCAAGGATATATTCTGACCTTTTTAGGGTTTCTCTATTTTGGCCACCAAATGGTAATGGAATCATAGGCTTTTAGTTTTTATGGTTCTGGTGGAATTACTATGATTGGAGAAATGCAGTATCCTGAATTTAGGAGGTTACTTCCAGTAACCTCCTAAATTTTTTAACTTTCATTAGAACAAATTTAAGAGGTTACAGAAGTATTCGCTTGAAATCGACCGCTACAAAAGGTTTTCCGAGAACTGTTTTTACACAAAAAAATTAAACATTATCAAACTGCAACTTCGCTAATCCAGCGTAAGCTCCATTTTCCATAGCATATAATTCCTCATGTGTTCCTTGCTCAGTAATTCTCCCTTTGTCGATCACAAAGATGCAATCTACCTCCCGAATCGTCGCCAAGCGGTGAGCAATGATGATAGATGTTCGTCCTTCCATCAAATTATTCAAAGCATCTTGTACCACTTTTTCTGACTCCGCATCCAAAGCCGAAGTAGCTTCGTCCAACAATAAAATAGAAGGATCTTTTAGGATTGCTCTAGCGATAGCTATTCGTTGACGTTGGCCGCCAGAGAGTTTAATTCCTCGTTCACCGACCACCGTATCTAGCGCTTCGGGGAAGGTTTGAATAAATTCCCAGGAGTTAGATTTCTTTGCAGCTTCGATAATTTGTTCGTCAGATGCTTGTGGATTTCCATAAGCAATATTTTCTCGAATCGATCCTCCAAACAGAATTACTTCCTGCGGAACAATCGCAAAGTTTTTTCGAAAAGCAGAAATATTATAATCTAAAATATTTTTTCCATCCACTTTAATCTCACCACTTTGGATATCATAAAATCGCAAAAGCAATTGTACAATCGTAGATTTCCCAGAACCACTTGGTCCGACGAGTGCAACTTTTTGACCAGCTTTGATTTTGAAACTGATGCCTTTCATCACTTCGATATCTTCCCGAGTAGGGTAGTGGAAGTTGACATCGGAGTATTCGATATTTCCTTCAAACCTTTTAAACTCTTGATCGATAGCAGGATCACGAGGATTAACTTCACTTTCCATGGAGAGGATTTCTCGAATTCTTTCCGTCGCTCCGACTGCGCCTAAAAGCTCGGTGTAGAAATTTCCTAGACCCGCAATCGAGCCTCCGATGATGGCAGTCACGAAAGTAAACATTACCAATCCTCCCGAAGTCATCGTTTCTTCCTGAATCAAAACTGCACCTTCATAAATCACAAAAATCAATGCTCCAAATAAAATGGAGACAATAAATGTAGCAAAGATGGCTCGACCGTTAGCGAATTTTAAAGCAATTTTTACCATCGTGTCATTAGATTTCCCATAGCGAACGGCTTCGAATAATTCATTGGAAAATGCTTTGACGACGCTGATGGATTGCATCGTTTCACTCAAAATAATATTGGTGTCTGCCAAAGTTTGTTGCCTTTCTTTTGATAAATTTCGAATCCATTTTCCAAAAAACATTCCTAAAATCACCGCTACTGGAAAAGTCAATAACATGATAAATGCCAATTCTGGAGTTTGTATTCCTAAGAAAAGTAAACCGACAATCAGCAATAATATTTGTCTTAAAAATTCGGCAATCGTGATCGAAAAAGCATTGTATAATCTTTCGACATCGGCAGTTAATCGACTCATTAATTCACCTACTCGATTTTCTTCGTAAAATACAATTGGCAGAGAAACTAACTTTTCATAAAGAGCAATTCTCAGATCAGCAATTCCTTTTTCACTCAATCTTGCAAAAAGCAAAACCCGAAAATAGGATACTACTCCTTGCGCAATCAAAACCACAAACATCAACCAAAAAATATCATTTAAGTCCATGTCATAGAAATCAACTCCGGAAGCAATGTCCATCATTTTTCCAATCAAATATGGAAAGAGCATAAAAACCATACTACTGACAAATAGCAAGATCATTCCGATAATCAAGGACCATCGGTACGGTTTGACAAATTCGAAGATCTTCATCGCTTCGCGAAAAGTCTCCGTATTCATTTTTCTACTTTTATCTTCTTCTAATACTTCTGGTTTATTTCGAGCCATAATTTCTATTAATATTTTTTCTGTAATCTGTCCTACTCACCTGGTTCGAAGCCAGTCGCTGATACGTGAACTCCTAAATTGACAAGATTCAACTCGAAGTCATCTTGGGAGTAAAACTGATATTTAAAAAAAAAGACAAAGTTACACAAAGTGGGTTTTAACTTAAATTGTAAATGTATTTGTTTTGTAAAATTTTTTATGTTCATTTTTTTCACAAATTACATTTCGGCATCATACTATTTTTAAACATCAACAACCCCCCATAATTATGACAAACTCCCACCTAAGGAATGCGAACTAAATAGATTCAGAGTTTTCACTACTTCTTTTTCCCTTTGAAATCAATCATTTATCCAGATAAGCTCATGCTTTCAAAGCAAAAACTAAGAACAAAATAAGCGACCGAAAATTCTGAATCTATTTTATTTGCATTCCTAAGGATTGCTGCACTATTTTTAGCAGTTCTTTTTCTCAACATGTTTTTAGTCAACATTCTGAATGCCCAAAAGTTTTGGACGAATCTATTCAACTGTATCAACCAGCCCATGCTGCCATTGCTTGCGAATATGATACTTCCGGAAAATGGATCAATTCATTCGCAAAAGTACCTTTGTTAAGTGAGCAATTGTATTTTTTTGATACTCGATTTCGGAGTAACGGAGTTGAATTAATTTGGCAGTCAAAAATGACTTTCGCCAATGAAACTTTTAAAACTTTAAGAAGTCGAGATGGAGCGCAATTTTATGAGATTGCAGAAATTCATTCTTCGGATTTTGAAGATGGCCAAATTACCTATTTAGACCATTTGCCGATGCTAGGAAATAATCATTATTTGTTGAAAAAAGTGGAAGACGGTAAAACCTTAATTTCTAATCAACAATCAGTTTATGTGTCACTCGGAATGTGTCACTTGGAAACGATGGATGTGAAAAATAATAAGGATGAAGTGAGCATAAAATACTTTGTGGATAATTCTGGCCTTTTTCAATTACTGGTAACCGATACGGATGGCCATGAAAAAGCTAGAAAAAATGTTACGATGAAAACAGGAAAAAATGATGTTCAATTTTCATTGCCAATCAACGGAATTTACTTTGTGACTTTGACGAATGGTTTTAGTTCAGTAACTGATTTAGTGATTCAATCTCATGGATCCGACAGTTCAAAGTCAAATGTTGCAAAAAAAGCGGAAGCCAATAATTCAGATCAATAAGAATTTTACTTTGATGATTTTTTTTTAGACGGCTTCGCTGACAGCGCAGCGATCTGACAGTCACCAAAGGTGACGATCTGACTCTGCCAACGAAGCGGTCTCTATCTATGGATTCTTCTTCCGATTCAATCTTTCACAAATTACCTGAACCCCCAACGACTTTCCTTTTTCATTAATCACTTTTAATTTTTCCAATAATAAATTATCTAATTTCAATAATTGATCATTCAAGTCAGTGGTTAATTCTACTCGAACTTGTTCCGCCTGATCGGTCGGTGGGAAATCTCCACGTTGCTGATCCGCCAATAAAAAGGCCAAACGATTATTTACCCGAATACCATAATTCAAAGGATCTTGTCTACTCTCATTACTCGTCATATGAATATTGTTTTCGACGACTGACATCTCTTTTTCCAAATCTGATAAAAGACCGAGCACCTCATCGTACTCCTTTTTCCCTTCCAATTTATTTTGAAAATATTCCACATCATCTCGAACACTTTTGATATCCGTCATTGCTTGATGTGCTTCACTTACTTTATTTCTGACCTGCAATAAAAAACTTAATTGGTTGCGATAATCTTCATCAGTATTTTTTAGCCGAGGGTCTTTGGCGATGGTAAAAGGTTGTGTTTTAGATTTTTCATCGACCGTAAGTGTAGCGGAATAATCACCTGGAACTGCTTTCGGTCCTCGGTTAGGGGAGGAGTACAAAACCATTCCATCAAACTCCTCAAACCCAGGATACCTCATATCCCAAACGAATCGGTTATGGTCATTTTCCACTTTGAGTTTTTGTTTTTTATCCTTTGCGTCAGACGTGAAAGTTTGGATAACTTTTCCGTTAGCATCTTTAATTTCTAGCTTAACTTTTTTCTTTTCTTTTTTCCCATCAGCCGTTTTCTCCAATTCTTTTATGAAAAAATTAAACAACACACCATTGGGATGATTTTGTCCCACCTTATTATAATTGGGTTTTCCCCAACTTCGAGATTGCGCCATCCGATAAGCTGGTTTTGGATCAAAAAGATGATGAGATTTAGAAACGATTTTTTTATCTAATTGTTGAATGGGTCCCAAATCATCAATCATCCAAAAACTTCGACCATGGGTTGCCGCAATTAAAGTATTGTCTCGAATGTGCAAATCTCGAATCGCCACGATTGGTAAATTCAATTGAAATGGCTGCCAATTATTTCCATCATTAAATGAAATATACATGCCCCATTCCGTTCCAGCATAGAGCAAACCTTTTCTCACAGGATCTACTCGGATGGCACGAGTGTAATGATTCTCTGGAATTCCATTGGTGATTTTTGTCCAAGTTTTTCCATAGTCAGTTGTCTTATATAAGTAAGGTGTATAGTCGCCAAATTTGTAAGAGGTCGCTGCCAAATATGCTCCACCTTTTTGATGAGGATCAACGTCGATGCAGTTCATCATATTAAATTTTGGAGAACCTTCGGGCGTTACGTTTTTCCAATTTTTTCCTCCATCACGAGTAACATGAACTAGCCCATCATCGCTACCCGTCCAAATAACCCCTTTCTCTTGCGGCGATTCTACCATGGCAAAAATGTTAGCATAATGTTCTGCGCCGGTGTTGTCTTGAGTGATTGGACCGCCAGAAGATTTAATTGTTTCGGGATCATTTCTCGTCAGGTCAGGACTAATTGTTTTCCATGATTGACCTTCGTTGGTAGTGACGTGTAAGTAGTTAGAACCAGCATATAATTTTTTGGAATTATGTGGAGAAAACATAATTGGGTAGTTCCAATTGAATCGATATTTCATTACTTCAGCTCCTGAGCCTGCCGGGTTATATGGCCAAACATTGGTCGAACGAGTTTGTCCATTCGAGTGATCTTTTCGCATCATGTAGCCTTTGTAAGTACCACCATAAACGATGTCAGGATTGGTAGGGTCAGGTGCTAAATGAGCACTTTCTCCACCTGCGGTAGATTCCCAATCTTGCTCCGTAATCGCACTACTCGACGAACGATGGGAAATCCGAATGGCAGAATTATCTTGTTGTGCGCCATAGATTCTGAAGGGGAAAAAGTTGTCGGTAGTCACTCGGTAAAATTGCGAAGTTGGTTGATTATGGTAAGTCGTCCAATTATTTCCAGCATCAAAACTAACTTGTCCACCACCATCATCTGCAATTGCCATGCGTTGATTATTATTTGGAGAAATCCAAAGATCGTGATGATCTCCATGAGGCGTTCCGATACTTTCAAAAGTTTTCCCACCATCATTTGATCGCCAAAAGCCGACATTCAAAACATAGACTCGATCTACATTTTTGGTATCTGCATAGATTCGAGAATAGTACCAAGCTCGTTGTCGTAGGGAACGATTACTGCTCGTTTTTTTCCAAGTCATTCCTCCATCATCTGAGCGAAAAACACCTCCATCTTCTGCTTCGATAATAGTCCAAAGTCGATCTGAATTTAATGGAGAAACAGTCACTCCGATAATTCCAAGGACGCCTTTTGGTAGTCCAGGTTTACCCGTTAATTTTTCCCAATGGTCACCTCCATCTGTACTTTTCCAAAGATGACTGTCTGGGCCACCGCTATCCATTCGATATCCATTTCGTTTTATTTGCCAAGTAGAAGCATAAATTATTCTAGGATTATTCGGGTCCAAAATAACATCAACTGCACCAGCTTGATCACTTACATAAAGTATTTTTTTCCAAGTTGTTCCACCATCTTTGGAGCGATAAAGTCCGCGTTCCTCATTTGGAATCCAAAGGTTCCCCATCGCTGCAACATATAAGATATCAGGGTTAGTTGGATGGATTCGAATTCTTCCGATGTGTTCTGATTTTTTTAAACCAATTGATTTCCAAGTATCCCCTGCATCGGTGGATTGCCAAAGTCCTTTCCCAGAAGAAACATTTCCTCTAACGGTTTGCTCACCTTCTCCAACGTAAATTACATTGGGATCACTTTCTGCTACCGCAATTGCGCCAATCGATCCTCCAAAATATCCATCAGAAATTGAGTTCCAAGAATTGCCACCATCTTTAGTTTTCCAGACACCGCCACCTGCAGTTCCGATATAATATAAATTCGGATTATCAGTTACCCCTGCAACTGTTCCCGCGCGACCTCCTCGAAATGGTCCGACCAATCGCCATTCCATCGTATTGTAATAAAACTCATTAAAGGAGTTGGGAGCTGGTTTTTTATTTTTTTGAGCGATATTTTGCAAAGGGAGGAGCAGGACAAAAAACAAACTCATTGAAAAAATAAGCAACTGTTTTTTGGATGTAAAAAGGTTGGTTTGGTTATTCATTGTTTTTTTTGATTTAAAAAGAATGCTAAAGAGGTCTAAGTTAGAAATTCCTTGATTCTTATTTTATTTTTTTTCTAAAAATTAGAAATAGAAATTTAACGACATAGAATTTTTTTTTTTCTTTAATCTAATATTTAAGAAAAACATTGTTTCAAAACCTTTAAAAAATAACCATGAAAAAAATATACTTCTTCTTTTATTTCTGACCACATTCATTTTTCAAGCAAATGGACAAGGCGTTTTTGATGCCTCCATTCACACCGCTGTTGGTTTTGGAATTATCAATTCACCTGGGGCCGAAGGTCCTCAAGAAATCATCGATCAAAATTCAATGACTAAATTTTTAGATTTTGCAGCTCTCGATGGAATGGGTTTTGAGGTGGATATGCTTGGGGTAACTTCGGTGGTAAATACTATCCAAATTGTTACTGCCAACGATGCTCCTGAAAGAGATCCAACGACTTATGAAATTTCTGGATCGATAGACGGAACAACTTATACTTCCATTGTTATAGGTGAGATACCTAGTGTGGCAGAAAGATTTTTGCCAAGGTATTTTGGTTTCCCAAAAACAATTTCCTATTTTTTTTACCGAGTAAATTTTACTGACTTATGTGGAACGTCAGATATCATGCAAGTGGCAGATGTACAATTATTTCCAATTATTGGAAATGCTCCAACGATTGCTGGTCTGACTATCTGTGAATTTGAGGTGACGGTCGATGATGAAGTAAGTATCGAAGATCAAATATTATCAAACGGAATTTCCATTTCACCAAATCCTACTCATAACATCATGACCATTTACAATGAGTCAAACATTGATTTGGAAAATGCGATTATTTATGATCTTCATGGAAAAATGATTCATTCGGTCAACTTCAAACCAGCTGAAAAATATCATTCCTTTGATCTGACTAATTGGAATTCAGGAATGTATTTGATTAGGATAAAAGGGGCGAAGGGAGTAGCGGCGAAGAAGTTGATTAAATTATAATTTTATTTTTTTGGAAAAAAATGGGTTTCTAACAAATGGTAGCAAAAGATTTGTTAGTATGCATGGGTTATCGTATGGATATATAAATTTGGTGTTTTTTTTTACCTCGAGTGTTTACGAATTATTGACGCTAAAATATGTATACTCGAATTAAATCTGACAAGTCAGATTTTTACGAAATTTCACGAATATATAAATAGTAAGTATTTAGTGAGATCTCAGATGTTTCAGTTTGTCGAAATCCCTTCGTGGAGTAATTGTTGATCTATTTAGTTTGTGGAATTTGTGTACCTGATAAATTAAAAGCTCTCTTTTTCATTTCGAAAAAGAGAGCTTTTAATTTATTTCTCTATCTAATTGTATATGTAAATTTGTAATTATAATTAGTCAAATTTTTTCGTTTTTAGCGTAATTTTATTATTTTCAATCTTTGAGAAAACATAAAATATTATTTAAGAAGGGAAATGCCTGTCCCATGGCAATGTTATTTTAATCCCTAATGTCAACCAACTTTGGTTGATTAACCAGAATTAATTGATTCCTTTTTTCAACTGAGTAAATTAAATTAAAGATCTGCTTGCGTGAGCAAGTCTGATTATTATTTTTTATAAATATTTTTTATAAATCAATTTTTTAACTCCTTAAATTAATCATAATGAAAAGTTTAACCCCCTCAACAATCATAATGCTTGTTGCCTCATCACTTATCTTTTTCTTCATTGGTAGGTTTACTGCTGATTCGAGTAGTAGCGATTTCGTAGCACCTAGCATAGAAAATGTTGATATGACTTCTAAAGGACCAGCCACTAAAATAAATGAACCATTAGCTGTAAATGTTGACGCTGACAAAAAAGTCGGAGAAGATAATGCGGTAGAAGTAGGCAATACATATGCAGGAGCGGAAGTAGCTGCTGCAGAAAAAGCGGAAGCCGATAGAGTAGAAGCAGCCAAAAAAAGGAGAGTAGAAAATACTTCCTCAATTGATATACGAAATACTTTAGTTACTTCGAGTAGTTTGGCTAGAGTCAAAATGGGCATTAGTGATAAAAAAATTGCAGAAGTATTATCTTCTGTCGCTCAAAGTATGGAAGATCAAAAATTGGCCTATGTTAGTAGTAAGATGCAAGACTGTTCAGGTATATTTCATCAGTTGAAAGATAGCTTACAATCTCGGCTACCTTCTTTGGCGGCAGGAAGTCAATACCAATACCCAACCCCTCAAGTCGCAAGAAGCTCTAGACAAATTGCAGATTGGTACCACAAAAATAATAACTTATTAATCGTTCAAGATCCATTGGCATCCCGTAATTCTATTCGTCCAGGTGCAGTAATGTTTTATGGGAAATCTAATCGAACTTTTAAGGATATCGATATCGAAATGTTGACCGATAGTGATAATAATTTTACTTCTAATGGTGCCATTCAGCACATTGCAGTTGTTACTGCGGTAAGCTTAGATGTCGATGGAAATGTAGTCGACTATACGATCATGCATGGAAGGCGTCCAGGGAAAATAGCTCAGCGATCAGGGAGTAAGAAAGTTCAAAGCCGAAATAAGACCTTACCAGCTTTCGGACATTGGAGTCAGCAATGGGTAGGAATTGCAAATATAGCTACGCTTAAAAAGTAAGTTCTTACGAGGGATCGGATCCCTAATTACCTGAAAAGAAATGCGAAACAAATTGATTATCAATTTGTTTCGCATTTTATATATTATATGAACTTATGGGCGTCTTCATGTTTTATGATTGTCGTTAACACAAGTTTGTGGGGAAACGAAAATGTACTTTTACCGAGTTAGTTTCTGATGATTTGTAATTATATTGTTATACAAATTAAATCTGTCCTCAAAAGTAAAAATTAAAAAGGGTTAAGAATTACTTTTAGCTTTTAACTGATTGCTTCTAGTGATCAGTTATATTGCAAAACCTAATGAGACTCCAGGTACTAGTTTTAGCCAATTAAAATCCTCCTCTTTCATGGTATGAATCTAAAATATTTTCAGAAATATATCCAAAAGAAGGGTCTCCTATTTCCAACCATTTCATGGAAATATTGTTTGGGTTTAAAAAAACGATGCTGCAAATTTCAACTATAGAATGGCTCGGTCATTTAGTATCCTCTTGGGCACTCTTCGGATTAATCTGGACGGTACAACTTTCCCATTACCCCACTTTTCGATATATCGGGGAGGCAGATTTTCCTGCATTTCATCAACATCATACTTCTTCCATTGTAATTATTGTCCTGCCGCTGATGTTACTAGAATTGGGGATAGTTGGTTGGCAAGCTTACCAATCCGGTTGGAATTGGATGTGGGTGATTCCTTTATGTATAGTTCTAGGGATTTGGGCGAGCACTTTTTTTGTACAAATTCCTTTGCACGGAAAGTTGGAAATGGGAAAAGATCTGCAAGTAATTGAACAGTTGGTAAAAACGAATTGGGTTAGAACGGTTTTGTGGAGTGTTAAGGCGGGTTGGGTTTCTTATTTTTTTTCATGGTAGGGGTGAGAGCCTGAGGGAGTGTGCTTGAAAGCCAACACCTATTCCAATAGACAGACTAATACTTGGTCCTAAAGGTGGATTAATAGTGGCAAGCCTATTCCTGTTCCCAAACACATTCCATAAATCATCCCCATTTCTGTGTAATATTTTTCAGGCGTAAACGAAAATTCATTTTTTAGAAATGCTCTAAATTCAGCTTTGCTGAATAGTTACCATTATTATTTAAAATCTATTCGGCTTTCATATGGGCTTTTCTAGATTCTTTCACGAATTGAATTGTTGAAAATTTTATTGATTGAACACCATAGCTTTTGATTCTAACTTTTCCTACATAGTTTATTCGTTAAATCCCGCAAGTTTGATTAAATCAAATTTTATAATAAGGTTACTTAAAACTAAAGCTGTAAGTTAAAGAAACCAACGCTGAATTAAATATAGCAATCTGATTTGTTTTCGTTGCGCCAACGTTTCCACTAAAATATCGGTTGAAAGCATTTTTTCGAGCGTACAAATTATATACGGTAAAAATCCAGTCTCCTTTAAAGCGTCTTTCCTCTTTGGTATTAATATTATGAACTCGCCAGGTAAAATCTAATCGATGATAAGCGGGTAATCTTGAATTGTTTCTATCAAAGTAAATAGGAACGCTAATATTATTTACTTTAAATATAGCATTAGGAATAGAATAGGGTTTTCCTGTTTGGTAAGTAAAATTAAAACTATAGGTATTGTATTTATTCAACTTAAAATTGATGGTACTATTAAAAACATGAGGTCGGTCAAAGTCAGAATCAAACCAATTATTATTGTTGACTCTATTCCCAGGGTCTTCTGCATAAAATTTGCGTTGACTTTTGGCCCACGTATAATTGAACCACCCTTGTACTTTTCCTTTTGTTTGCTCTAAACTAAATTCTAATCCATAAGTCTTACCCTTACCTTGTACGACTTCTTTTTCTATAAATTGTTGCAGGAAAAAATCGGCACCAGGTTTATAATCCAATACATTTGAGATCGTTCGATAATATCCTTCTATACTGAGTGCAATCTTATTATCTTTTAAGTTTTGATAAAAACCAAGACTGTAAGTTTGACCAACTTGAGGAGCAATATAAGCATCAGATGTTTTCCAACGAGAGGTGGGTAAGGGAGTTGTACTATTATATATGTTTTGTAAATATTGGCGGGTTAGCGAATAACTTGCTTTGAGGGAAGTATTTTTGGAGACCTTGTATCTCATGCCAAAACGGGGTTCCAGACCTTGATAGGTTTTTACAACGTCTCCCTTGTTATATGAAATAATAGAAGTGATATTTTCCCTTTCTTCATTGTCATATTGCGCCTCCTCAAAATCACCAAGCAATAAAAATTGTGTATATCGCAAACCTAAAGAAATAGATATTTTTTCCGAAGGCGTCCAATCTACATTGGAATAGGCTGATAATTCAAAACTTTTTTCCGTTGGTAATTCCACTTTTTCTATACCCGCAACAGTACCCGGTATTAAGTTGCCGGGAGAAACGGTAGTCCGTTGCACTTGGAATCCACCAGAATAATTCCAATTGAAATTGAAGATTTTTGAGTATTCAGATTGAAGACTTTGAGTCTGTATCTTAGATTCAAAATTAATTACTTTATCGGAATTCTCTTGAGGGAAAAATATTTTTGGAGCATAGTTGCTACTCACTAAAGTCGTTCGTAAAGAAGCATCGTTTTTTAAGATATGCAGCCAATTTAAAGTGCCATTTAATGTACTGTAGTCATATTGATTACTGGAAGAGGTGATGGAATTTATTTGGGAAATAACATCTAATTGGTAAAAATCATGACTTACAAAACCAGTTAGGAAAAAACTGTTTCTATCATTGGCTAGGTATTTAAATTTTATCGTTCCATCTATGAAATTCGCTTTGGTATTTTTTAATCTTTCATTAAGTGAAAATAAAAAATCATTGTAAAACATTCTAGTAGAAGCAATGACTGATAATTTATTTTTTATAATTGGAGTTTCAATTGATAAACGGGTAGAAGCAAGACCTATTCCTCCCGTTAATGTAAATTTATCTGCGGTAGGATTTTTCACCTTAATGTCCACTACGGAAGAAATTCGTCCTCCATATTTGGAAGGCATATTGGAACGGAATAATTCTATACTACCGATTGCCTCTGGTGTAAAAACAGAAAACAAACCAAACAAATGAGTTGGGTTAAATATTGGAGCATAATCTAACAAGACTAAATTTTGATCGAGTGAACCACCCCGAACCGACAAACCATTACTTGCTTCACCAGCAGAACCTACGCCTGCCAACATTGCCAAACTGGACAATACATCCACCTCCCCTAAGGCTGTAGGTAGCAATTTCATTTTGTCCATTGATAATTGTTGAACCCCCATTACGGTTCGGTCAATATTTTCGCGCGTATTGGTAGCGGTAATAGTAACCTTGTTTAGCAGGTAACCTTCCAGTTTAAGAAAGATTTCGGTGCTAATGTTTTTATTTAATACGACTGCTGTCGTATCATTTTGAAAACCAACATAAGAAGTGATCACTTGATAAGTATCAGCGGGAAGGGGAATCGTTAAATTTCCTTTTTCATCTGTAGTACCTCCACAAGAGCAAGGCGTAATAAATATATTAGCATATTCCACTACTTCAGAAGTGCTAATATTTTTAACAAAAATATTTAAGTCAAAATTTTGTGCTTGACAATTAATTGTAACGATAAAAAATAGGAAAAATGTTATTTTTTGCATGGAGTATTTTTGAAGGAATTAGGTTTATTGCCAGCCTTCTGGTTCAATCGATGTTCTAGTTAAACTTTCTTCGCAAGGATAAGATTGGGGGCAAGAAGCACAGGGTTCAAGGATAATTAAATCGTCTGGTCTAAATGGATTTTCTTGGATAGTTGATCGATCTATAAAAATAAATTTTGAGGAAACACCTGCTGCAGTAAATTGTCCTAAGACAATTTCAGAAGGGTCATCTGGATTGAATAAATTACCTAATAATGGGGCAGCAGGAGGAGCATTTAAACCACCACTTGCACTTACCAGATCATTGATAATCTTAAAATAATTGTAACCGGATTCATTCAATGATAATTGTTGAACCTCTATTAATATATCAGGTCTTCTATAAAAAGGTAGCAGAACGATTTCTTTATTCTTAATAACTGCACCATCAGACAATCGATCTTCAAAGATGATAGTTTTTTCCTCATATTTAATTTGCCAACAATCCGGATCACATAAGTAGTCGAAATATTCAGGCCCAAAGTTGTTAGCAGGGGGTTGGCAAGATCCATTTCGATAAATACCTTTTACACAGGTTTTGCAGACGTAAAGGGGTTCAAAGGTTTTGTATTTCCACAAGTAATAATTTTCCTCTCCTACTGGGTCTTGCCAATCTATGCTTATACGATGACCTGGGACAAATTCCTCTTGAGCAGCATTATAGACCAGCTCAGTTGAATATTCGGACTTTATTTCATCTATTGGTATAGTAGCTTTAACAGTTTCTGGTTCAGATTCAAACTTCCTTCCATCTTCCAATTCAATGTACAATTTCCAAACTTCTCCTTCTTCAACAGCAAAGTCGGGAGGGCAAACATATACTCCAGTAATGCCGGTTGTGAAATCAATAGTTAATCCAGCATCTATATTTTCTAATTGTACTTTTGCATTGGGAATCAATTTTACAGAATAGCTTATTTCATCCCATCTAGACCTACTAATAGTTACAGTAGAAGTTCCTGCTTCTGTCAAAGCATAGGCATCAATAAATATTACATTATCCTGATAACTATAATCAGCATCTACGAGTTCTATGCAACTAGGGATGGATGCCGCAATAATCATTAAAAAAGATAGAAGAATAATAGTTTTTAATTTCATAAACTGATCTTTCATTAGGTCCGCAAAATAGATATTTCTTATTATAAAGTATATAATTATTAGAGCTTCGTCTAAATTAAATAATTAAAAATAATAGTAAGGGGCTATACTTATATGCTTACCCCCATTTTTAAACCATAGGAATTATATATTTAGTTTTTTTGAATTTGATTTTTCTACCATATTTCCTCAGGGGTAGCTATTTATATATTTCATAAGCGTTTACGACGGTAACTTGGTTAAATAATAAAAAAGCTATTGCCCTTAATGGTGCGCGAGCTTATCTAATTGACACTAGGGTCGGGTGTAGTGTTTTTAGTAGTTAGTCTTTCCTAAAGAAAATTTCTCTGTTTGCTGTAAAGTGTATGATAATGAATAAGATTTAAAGCCCCTCTACTCATTTTTCAAGAATGAGAACAGGGGATTTTTACTCCTGACATTTTTTCACTCAACTGTCAATCTGGAATTTTATGGTTGATTTAAAAATTCTATCCAAAAATCATTTCCCAACCAAAAGCAGCGACTCTAAAAACTAACCAAATCATCAAAACAAAAAGTAAAATTAATACCATCAAGATTGGTAAAACCACTCGCCACATGCTTCCTTGATATTCTCCTTCTCCATAATGTTCTTTTAATAAATTATAATTTCTTCTATTTGATTTAAAATATAAATCGAATATATCTCCAAAAAGAGGAACACTTCCCACTACCGTATCTAAAACAATATTAAATAACATTTTTGCCAATACTTGGCCACTTGCGCCATGCTTTGCCATGGTCAAGACTAGTCCACCTGAAAAAAGAAAACTGATCAAGTCGCCAACATATGGAATCAAACCAATGATAAAATCTACACCAAATCGAGTGTTGGTTCCTGGAATTCGAAATTGCGAATCTAAAAGGGTAGAAAAATTGTCTAAGCCTTTTAGCTCAGGAGGAGTGGAGTGATGATCTTCCATTTTATAGTTTTTGATAAAAAAGTAAAACTAACTAAAATCACAACGACAATCAAAATTAGAATGGCAATCAAAATCAAAAACCACTTTATTGTACCTCCTTGGTAAATAATGGTTTTTGGTTAATATTTTTTCCTCATTTAAAATTTTCTTTATTTGATTTTTTTAAAAATCTGACATAAAAGTGAATATTAAAATCAGAACTTACAGGGATAAAAAACTTAATTTTGCAGAATGAATTTACAAAATGATCTTTTACTCAGAACAGCTCGTGGAGAGCAAGTCGAGCGACCTCCAGTTTGGTTGATGCGACAGGCCGGAAGAATCTTACCTCAGTATCGAGCACTTCGAGGGAAGCTTTCAGGATTCAAAGAATTAGTGGAAACACCTCAATTGGCAGCTGAAGTTACGATCCAACCAGTCGATGAATTAGGAGTGGATGCTGCAATTATTTTTTCTGATATTTTAGTGATTCCAGAAGCGATGGGATTGACTTACGAAATGATAGAAAAGAAAGGGCCATGGTTTCCAAAAACCATTGAATCGTTGAGTGATGTAGAAAAATTGGGCTCGGGTGAAAGCGTAATTGGTGAAATGCAATATGTCTTTGACGCCTTGGAAGTAACTAAAAAAGAGCTAAATGGAAGAGTTCCTTTGATTGGATTTGCAGGAGCTCCGTGGACTATTTTTTCCTATATGCTGGAAGGTTCAGGTAGTAAAACATTTTCGAAAGCTCGGAAATTTTTATACCAAGATCCAAAGGCAGCTCATTTATTATTGGAAAAAATCACTCAAACAACTATCGCGTATTTGCAGCAAAAAGTTCGCTCTGGGGCTAATATGATTCAAGTATTTGATTCCTGGGCAGGTATTTTACCTCCTGACCAATATTCGGAATTTGCGATTCCATATATTAAAAAAATAGTGGATGCGATTGAAGATGTTCCGGTGATTGTTTTTGCGAAAGGAGCATGGTTTGCGATGGAAGAAATAGCACAATTGGATTGTCAAGTTTTGGGAGTGGATTGGAATACGAAGGTGAGTGACTTGAGAGGCGAATTGAATGTACAGCAAGTTTTGCAAGGAAATTTAGATCCTTGTTTGTTGTACTCTTCTCAGGAAAATGTGCGAGCAGCAACACTAAAAATGTTAAATGAATTTGGAGGAAAGCATATCGCAAATTTGGGGCATGGAGTTTATCCTGATACGCCGCTTGAGAGTGTTAAAACTTTTGTAAATACAGTAAAAGGATATTCTTATTAGGTTATATATATTGTAGGGGCAAACGCATAAAAGCGAATGGTGGTGGGATTACCATATGAATCAACTTAATTTTTTCACATATGTTCTTACTTTATTTTGGTGCGTTTGCCATAGGGATGCCCTTACGTTAGTCAGCGTAAAAAAATAAAATATGAAATACCTCGTAACTATTGCCTTGTTTTTTTTTCAACTATTGGCATTTTCCCAAACGAAGGAAGATTTCCTAACCTGCTTTGCAATGATCACAGAAAATGATGACTTCCACAACCTGCTTTCGAAAATAGAGGTGTTACCGATGAAAATTTACTCATCTTAAACAAAGCCAGTCGGTCAATTAATCAAAACGAATTTGTTAAAATTATAAATGTTCTGACGAGTGATTATTTTTATGATTTTAGTTAAGAAGTCAAAGTAATTCAAGGCGATGAAAAGTAGGTCAGGAATCTAGGATATAATCCGAGGAATACTTTGGGAATTGGATTTTCGGGAAAAGGTGATTTTCTTCTTTTTAATTTATTTACTATTGTAGAAAATCAGAATTATAAGGTATAATTGGAATTACAAATTTGCAAAAGATGACGGAGAATGGACTATAGTTGCGAAAAATGTTAGAAAAAGCAAGACGAGATAAAAAACATTTATTTTCAATCTATTCATAGACTTTCCTATTATTTCATGTATTTACTTATATTTGCGATGTGGGATGATTAGCAGAAAATAATTTATATTTCTCACTTTTCAAACAACACTACCTGAGATCATATTTTACAAATGAATGTAAAAAATTTAGTAGTTTATTAATAGCTACATATTGAATTATTTTAATACTTAATCTACTAAAAATCAATAATTTATGGGCTGGTTTAGGAGGCTAAAAGATGGGATTACCACCAAGACGGTTAATAAAAAAGATACTCCAGATGGGATATGGTATAAGTGTAAGAAGTGCAAAGAAGCGAGTACAACCAAGGAACTTAAAGAGAATTTTTACAAATGTCCAAAGTGCAATGCTCATGCGAGAATTGGCTCTGAAGATTATTTTGAATTAATTTTTGATGGAAAATATACAGAGTTATTTGATGATTTATTCTCCAAGGATTTTTTAAATTTTACCGATTTAAAACCTTATGATAAACGACTGGAAGCGGCTAGGGAGAAAACTGGTTTATTGGATGCCATGACGGTTGCCACAGGTAAAATAAATAAAAAGCCTTTGACGATTGCCGCGATGGATTTCTCTTTTATCGGAGGTTCTATGGGATCAGTTGTTGGGGAAAAAATTGCTAAAGCGATTGATTATTCAATTGAAAATCGAACTGCTTTTATGATTATCTCTAAATCAGGTGGCGCTCGAATGATGGAGTCTGCTTTTTCTTTGATGCAAATGGCGAAAACTGCGGTAAAATTAAGTCAGTTGGCTGATGCTAAATTACCTTATTTTTCATTTATGACGGACCCAACAACTGGGGGAGTGACTGCTTCTTTTGCGATGTTGGGCGATATTAATTTTGCAGAGCCTGATGCTTTGATTGGTTTCGCTGGTCCTCGAGTAATTCGAGAAACAATCAAACAAGATTTGCCGGAAGGATTCCAAACTTCTGAATTCTTATTGGATCATGGGTTTCTTGATTTCATTGTAGACCGTAAAGATTTGAAAGAAAAAGTAGGGGATTTAGTTTCCTATTTCTAGTTACAAGATGAATTCTTTCGATAAATAGTTGAGCCAAAGAAATGGAAATAAGGTTGATGAAATCTTACCTTATGACTATATTTATTATCAACATAAAATAAAAGAAGGTCTTTCAGAGCAATCTGAAAGACCTTCTTTCTAATGGGGGAATAGTCAAGGTGAACTTCTTTGATAGCTTTTCTAAGTTCGTAAAGTAGTTCTAATCTGTTTACTTATTCCTCAATCACCACAAAACTTTTTTCCAAAGGATCAAAAACATCTTTCAATGTTTCCAAATAAACCTCCCCATGTTTCATATAAAATGCCATGAAATTATCTTTCCGCTCCTGCAACCCGTTCGAAGGGAAAAGCTTTTCTTTTAAATTTCGTAATTGATTAATCGAAGTTTCATGCTTTTGTTTTTCAGCACGCATCACCCGACTTTCGAGATTTTCTAAACTCTTAATTTGCTTAGCTGATTCTGCCAAAACAGTTTTGCCCAAACTCGCATCCACTTCAATCGTTTTGTTTTTTACCTTTTCGAAAATGGCTTCCAATTCCTTTTTTTCTGTTGCGAAATTTAATTCACCTTCGGAATTTTCTTTGACAAAATCCTTGATTATTTCTTCCGTATCTTGGAAAAGGGCAGTTGAAGTTAGCCCCAATTTATCTATCTTTTTCTTCGTCCCTTTGTCAATCCAAACGGCTGAATTCCTCCGAATCAACATCGGAAAATTTAATTTGAAATGCTCAAATTGAGTTCTCCTTTCCAACCAATAAGCTAATTCACCACCACCACCGATGTAGGCTAAATTAGGCAAAATCAATTCTTGAAATAAAGGTCGCATAATCACATTGGGAGAAAAATGCTCCGGGTGATTATCAATTTCTTTTTCCAATTCTTCTTTGGAAAAAGAAATTTCGGTATTTAAAACTTGGTAGCGATCATTCTCACCTGCTTGGTCGGCAGGTTCAAAAACAATTCGCTCCCGAATTTGAGGATTGAGATAAAAGAAATTAATTTCTCTTGGAGAAGCTTGGGTTTTGAAGCCAGCCTCGTTTAATTTTTCAGCAGCAGCTTCGACCAAAGGTTGAGAAGCTTGGTTAAAAATTTCGTCTTTGATGATTGGAATAAATTCTCGTTTTAAATCCGGCTGATTCATATTTAAACAAACCAAACCATCTTTCCCAAACAACTCATTGACCAGCGAAAGTGCCGCATCAGAATAGGTATCAAAATTAGTATGCGTTTGCTCCATCAACTCATAAATTGCTTTGGCATTTTCTGATTCGCCGAGGATTCCTTTTAACTCTGCCAACACATTTTTTAAGCTAGAAGTTTTCATGGCACCGACCGAACCTTTCTCGTCATTTTCCCAAAGTAATTGGTTGGAAAATAAATTAACATGATTCATTTCCTCAAAATCATGATCTTCGCCACCCGTAATGAAAACTGGAACAAACTGATAGTCAGGCAAATACGTATTTAATTTTTTAGCCAAATTAAGCGTAGAGATGATTTTATAAATATAATAAAGTGGTCCAGTAAAAAGACTTGGTTGATGTGCGGTAACAATCGTAAAGGTATTTTTTGCTGCTAATTTTTCAATATTAGACTGTACATTCTCATGCATTCCTAATTTTGAATATTGTTGTAACAATACTTTTACAAGTACGTCTCGATTAGTATTATTTTGCTTTTTATCCTCAATGATCTGAGCAAAAGAAGCATATTCGGTGGAGTATTTGTAAAAAGGTTTTAATGCCTCATCCTCTCTCGCGTAAGCTTTGTCTCGGGAGGAAACTTGCGGTACTTCTGCGTAAGGAATTAAAGTAACTTTTATGTCCAGCCTATTTTTAGTTTCGGGTTCGATGGTCATGTTTTTTATTTTCTCTAAAGATGTTTTTTTTCCTATATTTGGCAACTTCAAAATATGTTAAATTTTAAAGTACAAATTTACAGTAGCAAAGGTAAAAACAACAATTAATTTAAATTGTTTTTGCCAAAACATTTTCCTCTTTTTTCAAAACAAAAAATCAATTTTTCATTATGTATATTCTTTCACTAGATCAAGGGACAACCAGTTCACGTGCCATTATTTTTGATAAAAAAAGTAACATCGTTGCGTCGGAGCAACAGGAGTTTACCCAGCATTTCCCAAAAAGTGGTTGGGTAGAACATGATGCAAATGAAATTTGGCAATCTCAACTTCAAGTGGCTCAAAATGTCTTGAAAAAAAACAATATTAAACCGAGGCAGATTTCAGCGATTGGAATTACTAATCAGCGGGAGACTACTTTGATTTGGGATAAAAATACTGGCGAGCCAATTCACCATGCGATCGTTTGGCAAGATCGTCGGACTGCTCCTTTCTGTGAACAATTAAAAAAGAAAGGATTCGAAAACTATGTAATAAAAAATACTGGATTGAGAATCGATGCTTATTTTTCAGGTACCAAAATCAAATGGATTTTGGATAATGTAAAAGGAGCAAGGGCAAAAGCTAAAAAGGGTGATTTACTTTTTGGAACAATTGATTCTTGGTTGGTTTGGAAATTGACGGGTGGAAAAGTTCATGTGACCGATTATTCCAATGCATCGAGAACGATGATTTACAATATTAAAAAATTGGAATGGGATGCTAAAATGTTGAAGGCGATGAACATCCCAAAAGAGATGTTGCCTACGGTAAAACCATCGAGTGAAGTTTATGGGAATACCTTGTTAGAATTTTTTGGAAAAGAAATTCCGATTGCTGGAATTGCCGGAGATCAGCAGGCAGCATTGTTTGGTCAAGTGTGTCATCAAAAAGGAATGGCGAAAAACACGTACGGAACAGGTTGTTTTATGTTGATGAATACTGGCGAGGAAATGGTGACTTCAAAATCGGGATTATTGACGACGATCGCTTGGGGGATTGATGGAAAAGTTACTTATGCTTTGGAAGGAAGTGTTTTCGTGGCGGGAGCTGCAATTCAATGGTTGCGAGATGGATTAAAGATTTTGGATGACTCACCAGATTCTGAATATTTAGCTTCGAAAGTGGAGGATACTGGCGGGGTAGTGGTTGTGCCGGCCTTTGCTGGCTTGGGAGCACCCTATTGGGATATGTATGCGAGAGGTGCGATTTTTGGATTGAGTCGAGGAACGACTAGGGCACATATTATTCGAGCGACTTTAGAGTCGTTGGCGTATCAGGTAAAAGATGTTTTGGATGCAATGGAAAAGGATTCGAAAGTTAAATTAAAAACCTTGCGAGTGGATGGTGGTGCTTCGGCGAATGACTTGTTGATGCAGTTTCAATCAGACATGTTGGATACTGATGTGGAGCGTCCGAAGGTGATCGAGACGACTGCTTTGGGTGCTGCTTATTTGGCTGGGTTAGCTGTAGGTTTTTGGAAAAAAAGTGATCTTGAAAAGAGTTGGCAGTTGGATGAGAAGTTTACTGCTGATATGAATGCGAAAGAGAGAAAAGCGAAATATGGAAATTGGAAAAAAGCGGTGAAGAGAACAATGGGGTGGGAGAAATGATTGTTGGAGAAAACTAGAACTTACTTATGGAAGATATAATTCAAGGAAATTTTGAACATCTAATAAAGCTTATTGAATCTGAAGATCCGATAGTTAGAAATGCTGCTGCACTCAAATTAAAGGACTTGAAGGATGATCGAGCTATCGTTCCGTTGTTGAATTCAATCTTTAAAAATCGAAATTTTAATGGAACAATGGTTTATGCTCTTGAATCATTAAATTGTGAAAAGCATTTTATAAATATCTTTAAAATTTTATTTCATGAAGGTTATGAGGCAAAAATAGCTGCAAATTCTATTTTGAATGAGCAAGTTTTTGAATTTACTCAGGAGGATTTATTTTGTATTCAAAGTATGTGGAAAGATTGCATTTTAAATCCTAAAGAATATGAAGGGTTTGGTAATAAAGAAACTAGAAGTATGATGGAAGATAATTATGATGGATTTATGAAATATTTAGAGAAATAATAAAAGATAATAATGCTTACATATATTCTTAGAAAATCAGCTTATGGAATCGTCGTACTATTTTTAGTAGTACTGATTATTTCTTCTATTATTTATCTCTCACCAGTTGATCCTGCTGCGCTGACTCAAGGGCAGCGAACCGATACTCAAACTATTGAAGCCGTTCAAAAAGAATATGGTTTAGATCAACCTTTGTATGTTCAATTAGGAAGATATTTAAGAGATATTTCTCCAATTGATGTTTTACCTAACAATACAATTACAAAAAATAAATATAGCTTTATTCCGCTGATTCCAGTTGGCGGTGAAAATTATTTTTCTATCAAAAAACCATTTCTCAGAATTTCCTACCAAACTGGCGAACGCGTAAGTATCATGTTATGGAAAGCAATTCCACAAACTATTGCCTTGGCTTTTTCAGCAATTTTATTGGCCTGTATCATTGGAATACTCTTAGGTGTGATGGCTGCTTTGAAGAAAAATAGTTGGCTGGATAGTACCGCAATTGTAACTTCGGTGATGGGATATTCTTTGCCAAGTTATGTTTCGGCTATTTTGTTAGCGTTGGTTTTTGGCTATTATTTGCAAGCGTGGACCGGACTGAATGTGCAAGGAAGTTTAATTGGAATAGATGATTTTGGCGATCAGCAAATTTTTTGGAAAAATTTAATTCTTCCTGCCGTTGCTTTGGGAATTCGACCGATTGGAATTATTACACAATTGACTCGGAGCTCGATGCTCGATGTTTTATCTCAAGATTATATTCGAACAGCCAAAGCAAAAGGACT
>Ga0115005_10000249_pt1 | contig 41066 bp, 35 predicted proteins | sample ArcOceMetagenome_FD_87163 | JGI IMG/M metagenome (GOLD analysis project Ga0115005, IMG submission 87163) | Marine eukaryotic phytoplankton communities from Arctic Ocean - Arctic Ocean - Greenland ARC118M Metagenome | ecosystem: Environmental > Aquatic > Marine > Oceanic | place: Arctic Ocean... | reverse complement strand
GTCGCGTTGTACGCGGTGTTTGTTTTTATGGTTATCGCTTTCTACCCCGATAAACCAGAAAACATGGATTGGAAAGATCGTGAAGAATATAATCGAGTTCAAATCACCAAGTTGAAACTAGGAAGTACGCGAGAAGAAGTTCTGGCTCTCCTTGGGTCGCCAGATATCACAGAGGCTAAACGTCAAGGTTCTATGGCCATCCAAGTTATGTTTTTTCGCACCCAACATGTGCGCGCGGATGGCTTGACTACGCAAGACGAATGTACGCCATTGTTGTTCGAGAATGACAAGTTAATTGCTTGGGGCGAAGGAGCCTATTCCAGTTACCAAAAAAGTTAAAAGGATGGGGAGTGAGCGATATCATTTCCACGCTTAAGCGGCTTGCAAAACAAGGCGATGCGTCGCTCAATGTTGAAGAGCGCATAAACCACTGGTTAAAAAGTGCTAAACGCATTCTTGCTTTGGTAAATGGAAACCCGGCAATCCCAGCGTCTTTACTTCATCTTGACAATGAGCTCCCCAAGGGCACCCAACAACTCTTACTGTTAGCATTGTTTGGAAAACTTTGTCGTTTAAATGACCACTATTTGCAGCACATTATCGGGTCGTTGCTCGCGACGCATTGGTTCTCTGATATCGAAAAAGATAAAAGTAAAATTGCTGAAGTTGTTCGCTTTTTACGACAGCACAATCTGACAATTTGGTTAGATACGCTTCGCTTACAGAAAGCGTTCCAGTCTGAAAGACAAATGAAATACATCGCAGATAATAGGCTTAACATTGCCCAGCGCCTTTGTTTACTTGCCGGAGTATTTGCTTTTAAATCAGACAAAACAGAACATGCTTTGCTGTTCACGCTAATAGCACCACGAATTCCTGTACAGCACAGGCGTTATATCGCCTCTTTGATGTTGTTATTTGAATATCCTTTGCCAGGCGCAAAAGTTTACGCAAACGGAATTCCTGGGGTGATTGTAGACAGACAACAGAGCCATGCCTTTGTGTTTGCCTTAAGTAACGAAGATGTAGATGGCAAGTGGGTCCCGCTCTCATCTATCCATAGCCCTGTCAAATTGTCGGTGCCATTCGAACACTTTATCGCTCTTTACACTGACACCGCCAAGGCGAGGTTAAGCCACGGTGGTAGTTCGTTCGTGCCCTTTACCTACGCTATACAGCACCCCCCAAAAGCGTTACTGAGCATCATAGATTCGTTGCAAAAACCTGATGTAGATATTCCAACGCTCTGCGATAAGATTGAACAAGTGCCAACTTTCAATCAATTCCTGATCCATACTGCGAGCCAAGATAATCGACTACAGCTTCCTGTAAAAAGTTTAAAGCAAGCGGTGTTGACCTACGGTATTGAGCGTGTCGGCGATATGCTTATTCAGTTCGCCTTATTAGAAAGGTTGACGCAAAATCAATTCCCCCTCATGGCCATGTGCAAACAAGTCACCCTACTCGCTTGTTCATTTGCCAGCCACTTTGCTCAAGCGGCGAATACTAAATTTTCGCCTCAGTCCGCGGCATTAAGCATGACGTTTGTATGCTCTCCGCTTTTTACGCTACCTGGTTTCAAAGTGGCCCAGTCGCTTCCTGTTGATAAAACTAAAAATGTCACCGTTAACAGCGCATTCAAAGTAAAATCAGGCACCCCTTGGCTTGCAATAGCATCTGAACTTGCTGGGAGTTGGCATCAAAGCTCGACATGGCGCGCAGTTATTCATCAGTGCAACAAGCCAACTAGCGAAGTACCTAAATCCTTGCAAAAAGAACAAGCCATTATTCTGCTGGGGTTTTCACTAGCAAAATCATGCTTGCTTACGCACGACTTCTACGTTTTGCTAAAAAGTATCGAAGTAAAAACTATATTGCGTATTTTGAATTTAGAGGAAGACGAGGTACTTAAAGCATTAGATGCCAACGCGCATTTACTCTATTGCCCTCTTTCCATTTAACTTTCAAGCCTTCCAACTTTTTGAGCGACCTCTCACTCTTGTAATAAATTTATCTTTACGAATGGCTATAACTTGCGCCGGCTATCGTATAAAATACGGCAACTTTTGCAGTGCTTTACCGTTTTTCCCTACAATTTCCATTATAATAAACTAAGCAGGCAGAATTTGGCCTTTAAAGCGCCAGAAAAACCCAATAAACCTAACGATTTTGACAACAGAATTACCAGAGGATCCCTCCACATGACTCAGCAACGTATTACAGTCATTCGCGGTGACGGCATTGGCCCGGACATTATCGATGCAACCACAAAAATTCTAGATAAGGTTGGCTGTGACTTTGCCTACGACTATGCCGACGCAGGTTTAGTTGCACTGGAAGAACATGGCGAGCTTCTACCTCAAGAAACATTAGATTTAATCGCAAAGAACAAGGTTGCACTTAAGGGCCCACTAACCACACCAGTGGGTGAAGGTTTCACTTCGATTAACGTAAGCCTACGCAAGCAGTTCAAACTTTATGCTAACTTGCGCCCAGTTATTTCTTTCAAAGGGACCAAAGCACGTTACGAAGATATTGATATCATCACTGTTCGTGAAAACACGCAAGGTATGTATTCAGGTCTTGGTCAGGTTGTGTCAGAAGACGGCAACGAAGCTGAAGCAATGAGTAAAATCACCCGTGATGGCGCTGAAAAGATCGTAACCTTCGCTTATGAACTAGCTCGTCGTGAAGGTCGCAAAAAGGTAACGGCAGTACATAAAGCTAACATCCTTAAGTCAACGTCAGGTCTTTTCCTTAAAGTTGCACGTGAAGTTGGTGAGCGCTACCCAGACATCGAATCGGCTGAAATGATTGTTGATAACTGCTGTATGCAGCTTGTTATGAACCCGCATCAGTTCGACGTTATTGTGACTACCAATCTATTCGGAGACATCTTATCAGACTTGTGCGCAGGTCTTGTAGGTGGTCTTGGCATGGCACCTGGCGCAAATATCGGTGAAGATTGTGCAATTTTTGAGGCGGTTCACGGCTCTGCACCAGATATCGCTGGTAAAAACCTAGCCAACCCAACATCTGTGATTCTAGCTGCAGCGCAAATGCTTGAGTATCTAAACATGGGTGACAAAGCTGAAAAAATCCGCACAGCGTTGAAAGACGTTATCGAGTCTGGAGACCGCACTACGCGTGACTTAGGTGGTGAAGCCGGTACTATAGAGTTCACACAAGCACTTTTGGATCGCTTGTAAGCCACTCTGTTTTAACAAAGTAGTACTAAAAAACGGGCTTTATTGCCCGTTTTTTGATTCACCTTCATTTTTTCACCGCACAAACTGTACTAAAACTGGACTACCGCTTTCCTCATTCACACTTATCATTTCAATTGTACCTTTTCAGAGTGCTGAGCTTTGTAATTTACCTGCTTTAACAAGAGTAAAACGCCGCCGTAAGGTTAAACAACGTTCTGCCTTGCACTAGCCTGTAAAACGTAAGTGCACTCTGTGTACACAACTCACATACTAAACAGCGACAACACAATGCCATTTACGGTGAAAGTGTTTGATGCATTACATACAAGGAAAGATGATGAAAAAGTTAATCTCAGGTTTGTTAGTACTTTCAGCTTTAGCTATTCAAGCTCCTACAGTTCACGCTCAGGCCATGAGTGAAGACGGTAACAACGCTAGCGAAACTGCGCCCCTTCAGCAGCGAATCGACTTAAACTCAGCCACAATAGAGCAGCTGGTAACCTTACCAGGCGTAGGACAATCTAAAGCGAAAGCAATCGTAAAATATCGCGAAGAAGTAGGCCCATTTCTTGAAGTAGCTCAGCTTACCCAAGTTAAAGGGATTGGTGAAAAGATGCTCAGTAAAATAGAGAGTTATGTCTTAGTAAAATAGGTCATGTAGTTGTAATTATTAGACCTTCTTGCCAATAAAAAATGCGCCGCGATAGGCGCATTTTGACAAGCTAGTAACAATTGCGAGTGCAGGCTTATTTTGTTTATAAACCTAGTAACTCATAGTCATTATTTTAATACAGAGGTTAAGTACTCTTTAAACTCTGCGCCTAAAGATGGGTGACGTAGTGCATATTCAACGTTAGCTTTCATATAGCCTAACTTACTTCCACAGTCGTGGCTTTTACCTTTCATGTAATAAGCGTCTACTTGCTCAAGCTTCATTAATGCGTCAATAGCATCAGTAAGCTGTACCTCACCGCCTGCCCCTGGTGGTGTAAACTCTAATAGGTCCCAAATCTTCTCGGACAGCACATATCTACCTACAACTGCTAGATCAGATGGCGCTTCATCAAGAGGTGGCTTTTCTACCATCTTGTGGATCTTAGCTGATTGACCCTGCGTGATTGCAGCGCCGTCGAGGTCGGCAATACCGAATTTAGAGATCTCTTCCTCTGGCACTTGCTCAACCATTACTTGGCTTACTCGGCTAGTATTAAACTTCGCAACCATATCGGCAAGGTTATCTTTTTTAGGGTTGCTAGCAGCATCATCAATAATTACGTCTGGTAGAACTACAGCAAACGGTGCATCGCCGATAAGCGGGCGAGCACAAAGTACAGCGTGCCCAAGACCATTAGCAACGCCCTGACGAATATGCATAATCGTAACGTCTTTCGGACAAATTGACTGGACTTCTTCTAAAAGCTGACGTTTTACACGCTTTTCTAGCGTAGCTTCAAGTTCAAAAGATGTGTCAAAATGGTTTTCAATGCTGTTCTTACTTGCATGTGTCACAAGAATAATTTCTTTAAGTCCTGCAGCAACACACTCACTGACTACGTATTGAATTAACGGCTTATCCACCACTGGAAGCATCTCTTTAGGAATTGCTTTTGTTGCTGGAAGCATTCGCGTTCCAAGTCCCGCCACAGGGATTACCGCTTTTTTTACCTGACTCATAGTTAATATTCCTTTTTTGAATTCCTAATTTTACGCTTAAGACGACACTTCATTGTCATTCAGCCTCTCAAGCAAAAGCTTTTTTCATTAAATCTTTTCGATAACGCATTACAATGCAATCGATGTTCCAATTACCCTTTTAGAGCATTTATGTATTGATAGTGGGCAAAACCACGCAAACCTTTATCTAATCGCACCATTAATGGGATTAATAATACCTAATGCACCAAATTAGTGAAAGATTACATAGGATGATTTTACAGAGTAGCAGCGGAATTTACCAAAGTGTTGCTTTTTGCTAACGCCTGTATCAACCGCTACTTTCCTCTATGCCTATCTTCCTACCTCTCGTCCAGAGACCCTGTGCGATGCAATGTCCCGTCTTTAAGTCCAGCACGCATGAAGCAGCCCCGTTCTTTACCTTGCGCAAAAAAATACCGGTTTACAATATACCTAAGTGGTATTGCACAAACATGACGAAGCTTCCAATAAAGAGGAACGTAGGGACGCCGGGCTAGAATCAGCACGTTTCGAAACTGATAGTAAAGTCGAATAGGTGCCCCTTGCTTAAACGTTACACCGCACACCTTTACTCGATCATCTCCTTGCCGATGAGGCATACAGGCACTTAGCGATTGATAAATTGCCATGCCCTTTGCTCTAGCACGCCAACACCATTCATGATCAACACCGTCAATGAAAAGGGCGCTCTCTTTTCCTCCCACCTTTGTAAAAGCGCGGTGAGAAATGAGCATACCTGAAGCTATAATTTGCTTTACCTCTTTAAGCGAATGGGAAACCTGCTTCCCTTTTTGCAGTACGCCCTCTTCAACACGATCTGAGAACTGGCAATGAATAGAAGGACCTATCGCTGCGATTGGGCATGATTTTTCAAGTTCCAAAAACTGTGATAGCAATTCACGAGCGATAACCGGCGAAAAGAAACTATCTTGATCGAGCAAAAATGCATACTCAAGGCCACGGTCAAAAAGCGCCTTTAGACCAATATTTTGGGCCTTCGCTATACCAACATTTTCTGAACAATGAATGTACTTAACGTGAGAGGAGGCGAGGCTTTGAGTGCATACTGGGGAGTTATCCACCAGGATTAAATCCCACTCAGATGAAGAAAAAGCGTCAAGCAGTTTAGCTACGTGCTTAACGTCTGGATTGAACAATACAATGACAACGCCAGTAATCAATGTTTACCGAACCTTTCTAATAAGTGCCTATCTAGCTTGTAGGCAAGCTTAACCACTTTACCCGGCATTAGTCGTAATGAAAGTACGCCACAGGCATATAAAAAGTTGTAAGGAGAAAACTGCCTGAGCTTAGTTATCGCATACAGACGCGCCTTGAATTCGTTAAGTGACTTACTTAACCCCCGGCGTTTATAAAAATTATTTACTCGCCTAAATTTAAGCAGTCTATCTTTTAAATTTCTAAAAATGTACCCTCGAGACGCTAACGTTATCCAGAGAAAATAGTCTTGCGTGTTGAGCAAATCTCCATCATATCTATGGCCATCCGTAAAGACATTAAACCTGATCACCACAGTAGGATGATTTAGCGAACAGCGACGAGGTAATATACGCACTATTTGTCGGTGGGAAGCAGGCATTACACGTGCGCCTACCTTCTCACCTCTTTCATTAATCTCGGTAAGTGCAGAGCCCAATATAGATATATTGCTATGCTTTTTTAAATAGGTGATTTGACGCAGCAATCGATGCTCTTCAGATATATCGTCAGCATCCATTCTCACAAAAAAAGACGGGGAAAACTGCATAGCGAACTCAACAACAGAATTCATACAGCTCGCTAAACCGATATTATGGCTATTTTGCCCTATTATTACTCTATCATCGCTTCTCGCGGCTTCATCTAGCACTTCTATAATTGCTTGCGGGACGGGGCCATCCACCACAATCATGAACAAAAAATTCGTATAGGTCTGTGCTAAAATACTATTTACTGCTTCGCTGATCCACTTTGCATTATCAGCTTGATAAACCGCCATAGCCACAATCGATTCAACCTGCTGTTTTTTATTTTTGTTATGGAGAATAGAGAATTGATTTATCAAGTATTTTTACCAGCGAAATAAGTAACGAAAAAAATAAAAGCGCTAATGGATGCGCTCTTATTTGAGGTATGTTACAGAGATTTTATTCAGACGGCTACGGTTTTACTAATCTAGGCAGTTACGCGCTTAACAAAACGAAGTACGCTCCAGATATGTTGGATAACAAGACTGTAAACAACGAGTAAGCCAATAAAGCACCAAAACATTATCGCTTCCGGCACTTGATAAACTTCGCCAAGAATACCGATAAGGCAGTAGCAAGCCCCTAACATTAGAATCGCGACAAGTGATTTTCTGCTGCTTAACCCAGCTCGCATGAAGATGTTATGAAGGTGTTGGCGGTCAGGTTTTAGCATCGATTGACCTTTTCGCGCTCGTCGATACATAATCGCCGCCATATCCATCAAAGGCAATCCCACTAACCATACAGCAGTAATAGGTCTAAACGCTGCCGTTTCTCCTTGGGTATGATCCACGAGCAACCAGACAATGGTTAGCCCAACAAACATACTCCCCGCATCGCCCATGAATATCTTATTTCCCCTGAAACCTTTCCAACTGAGATTAAAGGCGAGGAACGGAACGATTGCAGCTACTATAATAAGAGGTTCCATTATGGACGCGCCATGGCCTGTAAAGACTAGAAAACCGGAAACCGTTAGCAAAATGACTAAACTCATTCCACCGGCTAAACCGTCAATTCCGTCTATCATGTTAAACGCATTAATGACGCCTACGACACAAATGATAGTGAAGAAATAACCGCTAAGTCCAAGCAGCACTTCACCTGTGCCGAAAATATTACCTAATGACGTAATATAGTTTTGGGCACTCCAAGCCATTATTGCTGCAACACCAAATTGACACATCAAACGACCTTTAGCACTTAAATCAAAGCGGTCGTCTAACATGCCAAGTAAAACAATAAAAGCGCTAGCCGTGAAAAATAGAGGGTTATTTTTCATCCAAACATCAGTAGCAACACTGGCGACTAACACAGCCATAAAGATCGCAACGCCTCCCGTTAAAGGAACGATACCAGCATGGCGTTTGCGCGCAGAAGGTTGATCGACTAGGCCGAATTGATGTGCCAATGGCGTCATCACTACTAAAAGGATCAGCGCAACAAAAAATGCAGTGAATAATGGAACGAACTGCAAATACGTTAGCATAAAAGACACAACCTCTCGTCACCGACCCCAAAAACGTATTCCGCTTCACTACAGATCAGTGCATTCAAAAACAACATTAAAAACTTAAACCGTGCATCCATTTTTTTACAACTTCCATTTCTACCAATGCGACGAGGGCGTTTTGTTATTAAGCGTGGATAGAAAACTCTGTAATGATATAAAACATTTGGTTGACTAACCACCTTAATTATAAAAATAACCTCTAGAAACATCGTTTTTAATCTTTAAAATTACCGCGCCAAAGCAATTTGCAATAAAAACACATTTGATGACCCTAGTTTGAAAACATAATCCTGGTTGTAACATTGCAACTTCAAGGAGAAATAACTATCTCGGTTACTCGTCTACTTACATTTAAGCGCGATTCAAATGCTTTAAACTACGTAGCAATTGAGACGGCAAACATGCTTTTTTCGAAACTTATGTTATTCTAGCGCGAAATTGCTATATGGATATGAAAGCTAATGTTCAAACAATTCACACGTTTTATGTTGCCGTTCGCAATTATTGCGTTCGGAGCCGGGTGCACCAACTCCCCCACGGTTACCAAAGCTGACATTCCTTTGGTGCATTCTTCGCTCGCCTACTCGCTCGCACCAGACAAAGAGCTTGCAATAAATATTCCAAAAGCCAATATATATTTCGATTCGAAAGAATCATTTTCAATACGTTTTGACGGCAGTGAGTACACCGCGGTTAAACACTATATCTCGGCGACAGGGAATAAATGTATTCGCTTTTCTTTACAAGAAGGTGAAATCATCGCTCCTTCAGCACCAAAAAAAGTAACAACTTGCCAGCGCGGTGGTCAATGGCGAGTGATTTCTCCTCTGGTTGCTTCTACTAATGCGCAAGGTGAATAAGTAAATGAAGTTTTTGGACATCGAAACAATAATTAAAAGCGTATTATTCGTCACTTATACGGCTTTGATTTGCAGTTTATCTATAGGTAACTCTTTTGCCCAAAGCGTAGAGCAGTTGCAACAACTCAGAGAAAGGGCGCAACAGTCTCAAAATAGTACAACGACACAATCAGTTTCCCCTCTTAGTATATCAACGCAGCGTACGTTACCTGGCGCAACGAGTTCGCCGAGCGCGATGGGCCAGTTTTCAACACAACCAAGAAATGGCGTCAATCTTCCTGGTGAGCCTACAATTGATACCGTTTTTCCAGCGCAAGCGCCTATGGAAAACCCGCCCTTTGCTGCTAATTTATTTATCGGCGGCTTTGAATCAGAACGCAGTTCTGGTCTAAACGACAATTACTTAATTGCACCTGGAGATAAGATTTCTATTTGGCTTTGGGGCGCAGTAAACTTTTCTGATGTGGTTACGGTTGATAATCAAGGGAACATATTTATTCCGAATATTGGTCCAGTTCGCATAGCAAACACGCCGGCAGGTAGTGTAAATCAAACGGTGACCGCCAAAATCAGACAAGTCTACACAAACGACGTAAATGTATACGTGAACCTGCTGACATCGACACCAGTTTCATTGTATGTTTCAGGTCCAGTTCTAAGACCAGGTCAGTATGCTGGCCTTGCGTCAGACAGCGTCCTGTATTACTTAAAGCGTGCTGGAGGTATAGACTTTCAGCGGGGTAGTTTCAGACAAATAGATATTGTAAGAGACGGAAAAGTCGTCGCTTCAGCAGATTTATATGCATTTTTCAGAAATGGTAAGCTCCCTGAAATTTCATTCAAAGATGGAGATACCATTTTAGTGCATCCAATCGGCAACACTATCGTTGTTGAAACTGGCGCGCGCAATAGCTTTACCTTCGAGTTCTTAAACGAAGAACTCAACGGTGATGTTGTTAATTATTTTGCACGACCAGGTGAATTTGCGTCTCACGCCTCTGTTTCAGGTATACGCAGCAATAAGCAATTTGCACGATATTTAAGTGTTGAAGAATTCGCGTCTCTTGAACTTAGAGCTGGCGATACGGTTGAGTATATCGCCGACCACGAACCACAAATCTATCGTATTAATGTAGCTGGTGCCTTTGCAGGCGCTTCACAGGTGATGGTAGATAAGGGTGCGCGACTTATCGATGTACTTGACCATATTGAAGCTGACACAACGCTTTCCGACACTCAGAACATTTACCTTCTAAGAGAAAGTGTCGCAATAAAACAGAAAGAGATTATTGAGGAAGGGTTACGACGTCTTGAACGCAGCATGTTCACCGCGCCGATAAGTTCGACAGGTGAAGGGGCTATTCGTGCTCAAGAAGCGCAGCTTGTTGCTGACTTTATCGCTCGTGCTCGCCAAGTTGAGCCTCAAGGAAGAGTGGTAGTTTCAGAAAATGGTGAAATTGCAAATATTCTACTAGAGCCTAACGATACAATTGTAATTCCAGAGGTTACAGACTTGGTCCATGTGGGTGGTGAGGTGTTGCTTCCACAATCGGTGGTATTTAATCCCGACGCAACCACAGAGGACTATGTTGCATGGGCTGGCGGTTTTACCGAGCGTGCTGAAGATGAACGCATACTCATTGTTCGTAAAAACGGTAACGTCACTTTTACCAGCATTAACGACTCTTTTCTATCTAGCCATGACAGCAAGCTAGAGCCTGGTGATCAAATTATTGTTCTGCCAACAATTGATACCAAACTACTTCAGGCTGTTAAAGATATAACGCAAATCGTTTACCAGATTGCAATTGCAGCTAACGTAGCCACAAACTAGCATGGTAACGTTTAAAGACCAGCTTTACGCATGGAGAGGCGTGATTTTCGCGCTTTTCCTGCGTGAGCTTCAAAGTAAATTTAACGATAAGTTTGGACTAGGATGGGCATTTTTAGAGCCTTTCGCGTTTATATTTGCGCTATCGTATTTACGTGGGCTAATAAGTGGCGATGACATTCACTCTATTCCCCTCTTTTTGTTTATGATGATCGGAATGGTGGGCCTTCAGTCCCTCACTACGTGTTTACAGTCTGTATCAACCTCTGTCCGACGGAATAAACCTCTCTACGCATTCAGGCAAGTGCAACCTATATCAGCAATTCTTACGGCCGGCTTTTTAGAATTTTCAGTTAAAGTCGTAGTAGTTGCTTTGCTAAGCCTTGCGCTTTATTTGATGGGCGAAACATTTACTGTAAATGACCCTCTATTATTGATATGTCTTTTTCTCCTATTGTGGGTGTTTTCCATATCTATAGGGATGATTTTTGCGATTGCTGCCGCTTTCGTACCGGAAGTAGATAAAATAAAATCGATGTTAACCCGCCCATTGATGTTTATTTCATGCGTATTCTTTAGCTTGCAAGATTTGCCCGAAGAATATTGGCCTTATTTGACGTGGAATCCCTTAGTGCACTTTAACGAACTTGCTAGATATGCTTGTTTTGAGTCTTATGGTACTAAAGGGGTATCGCTTAATTTTGTAGTTGAAATCACTATCGCATTCCTATTCCTCAGCCTCTCGATGTACCACATTACTTGGAAAAAGGTACTATCTCGATGATAAAAATTGAGAATTTAACCAAGAGCTACCCCAGTAAAATGGGACCTCAATACATATTCAAAAACTTGAATTTTGATTTTCCTACCGAAAATAATGTTGCTATTTTAGGTAAGAATGGCGCGGGTAAATCAACACTTTTCAGAATGCTGGCTAAAAGTGAATATCCAGATAGAGGACGCGTTTTAACAAACAAGGCGATGTCTTGGCCCGTTGCGCTACAGACCGGCGTTCATCCTCAAATGACGGGGCGTGAAAACACCCGTTTCGTAGGAAGAATTAATAACGTTAAATCGCTTCCCGAATACGAAGAAAAAGTTCAGGAATTCGCAGAGTTGGGTAAACGCTTCGATCTTCCTGTCCGCACTTATTCTTCAGGCATGCGAGCTAAATTGGTCTTTGCCTGCTGCATGAATATCAATTTTGATATCTATCTTATTGATGAAGCCACATCGGTTGGTGATCCGCTATTTAGAAAAAAGGCACGTTTATCACTTAAAGAAAAAAGTGAGGAAGCGGGCGTAATCATGGTAAGCCATGAGCTTGATCAAATTCGGGAATTTTGTACATCTGCCGTTATCATTGACGACGGCAAACTCACTTATTATCACGATCTCGAAGAAGGCATCGACGTTTATACGCAGGATGCAGACAATAAGAAATCACTTAAATAGGTTCAAAACACAGTGGAAAAATCTCTTACACAGCTCAATGCCCTTCTCAGCAAGCACAAAACACTTATCCTTGTCCTGCCTTGGGTTCTGTATGCCTTGTATCTCGTTGTATGGGCAGCACCTCAATATGAAAGTAAAAGTCAGCTAATCGTAAAATCTAGCGATGGTGGCAGTAGTTTCGATCCGTCATCCCTTCTCATGGCAGCAGGTGTTTCAGGCGGCTCAGGTGGAGCTGAAAGCCAATTAGTCGAGGCCTATATTCAATCTGCAGATATGATTAAATATCTCGATGATGCTATAGGTCTTCGCGAGCACTATATGTCTGATAAAGCGGATATATTTAGCGGCCTTTCGTCTTCCCACAAGCAGGAAGATTTTTATCAATTCTATCTTGACCACATTGAAGTCAGTGTTGACTCAGCATCTGCTGTAATTAGCCTACGCACACGGGCGTTCGATGCTGAATACGCCAAAATAATTAACCAAGCTATCGTGGATAAAGCAGAAGAGTTTATCAACAACATTAATAATGACTTAGCTAAGTCAAAACTCGCTTTCGCTAAAGGTGAACACGAAATTGTTGAACAAAAACTACAGCAAGCCAAGACAGAAATTTTAAGTTTTCAATCCAAGTACAACGTACTCGACCCGTCAGCTGAGGGTGCTGCCTTCCAGCAAATTGCTTTTTCTCTACAGGCAACCCTTGCACAGAAAAAAGCCGAGCTGAGTACAATGTCGACCATGATGTCTGATGCCGCACCAGAAATCATCAATATAAAGCGAGACATTGCTGCACTTCAAAAGGAAGTCGAAAAGCAGAAAGAGCGTATTAGTACGGCTGAAGGTGAAAGTGAGGCTTTATCTGTTAGCGAGCTCATGGCACGATACAGCAATCTTCAGGTTCAGCTACAGCTCGCGATTCAAGCGTACTCTTCATCGCTTATTACACTGGAGAACGCGCGTGTCGAGGCATACCAAAAGCTCCAACATTTGGTAACTGTAGAATCGCCTACCCTTCCAGATGATAACGCTTATCCAACGGTTATTTACAACCTCGTATTATTCGGTATATCTCTATTGCTTATTTACGGCATCATACGCATTGTCGTTGCCACAATCCGTGAGCTTTAGTGCTCCCACCTTTCTAGCAAACCAATAGTTCAATCGACTAAGTCGTTCAAGACTTAGTCGATTGACACTGCTTTAATGAAGTTTGTCGCCCAAATCTTGTGTCTTTAAGCAAGCTCTAGTATAAGAAGCTATCCGCCTTACGGACTACAATCAAAGAGCCTATCCTATAAGTGCTCTACAATAACAACCATAAGCAATATGGAATTAAAATATAATTATGAAACCATCTAACGATACTAGCTTTTTCGGCCATCCAGGGGGCCTAAGAACGCTATTCTTTACAGAAATGTGGGAGCGCATGAGTTATTACGGTATGCGCGCGCTACTTGTTCTTTTCATGACAGCAAGCCTACAAACCCAAGGCTTGGGTTTTACTGTTGCAACCGCAGGCGCTATCTACGGTCTATACACAGGTGCAGTATATTTTCTAGGTCTACCGGGTGGGTGGTTAGCTGACCGCTTAATTGGTGGTAAAAGCGCCGTGTGGTATGGCGGTATTATTATCTTCGCAGGTCACGTCGTACTCGCTATAGACTTACAAAACCTATTTTTTGTTGGCCTTATCCTTGTTGCTTCAGGTACAGGCTTACTTAAACCCAACATCTCGGCGATGGTTGGTCAGCAGTACGGTGACGACGATGGACGTCGCGACAGTGGATACGCCCTATACTACATGGGTATTAATATAGGTTCACTCATCGCTTATCTTGTCACCGGTTACTTACAAGAGAACTGGGGCTGGCACTATGCGTTTGGTGCTGCTGCTATTGGTATGGCTATTGGCTTAATTCAATATTATTTTAGCAATCGTTCGCTATCGGCTGACTCTGTTGCACCAGCAAACCCTTATCAAGGTGCAGCTAAGCAGCGCGCGTGGATGGGCGTATGGGCAGTTGTCGCAGTTGCGGTTGTTGTTATTGTGCTTGCTCACATGGGCACCATTGTTATCGAGCCAGTTGCGCTTGCTCAACAGGTCGCCGTTGTATTTACCGTGATTTTCTTCGCTTACTTTGGCTTGATATATTTCAAAGGTCAGTTGAGTGAGAACGAGAAGAAGCGCATGTGGGCGCTATTTTTAGTGTGCGTTGCATCAGCCTGTTTCTGGTCTGGTTTCGAGCAAGCTGGTTCATCTTTGAACCTATTCGCACAGAACTATACAGACCGCGTGCTTGAAAGCGGCTCGCTAATCACCTCTCTATTCGGAATGGACGCAATTCCAACGGTGTGGTTCCAACTATCGAACTCGCTATTTATTATCATCTTGTCGCCTTTCTTCGCGGCACTTTGGATTAATCTTGCTAAACGAATGATAGACCCGTCGTACACCATCAAATGTGCTATCGGTATCGTTATTATGGCATCGGGTTTCTTGGTGATGTTTATGGCGTCGCAATATGCTGCACAAGGTCTTAAAGTTGCGCCAATGTGGCTCGTTACTACTTACTTCCTTCATACGGTTGGTGAGCTTTGTTTAAGCCCAGTCGCACTAAGCGCTGTAAGTAAACTGTCGCCCAAGCGTTTTGCAGGTCAAATGATGGGGGTATTCGTACTGACTTACTCTATTGGTAACATTATTGCTGGTCTGTTGTCAGGTAACTTCGACCCTGAAAACGTAGAGCAAATGCCAGATCTGTATCTTCAAATTGCCCTATTTAGCATTGCTATCGCTATCGTGATTGGCTTAATGAGCTTTAAATCTCGTTTCTGGGAAAAAGCAGGTATTGAAGAAAAGGCGTAATTTGTTGCTCGCATGTTTTAAGTGCTGAACAATTACCCTACAATAACCGCCGCAACGTAACGTTCCGGCGGTTTTTTTATTTAAGGTTTTCGTATTAAAGGCTGTGAGTAAACCTATGAAGTTTTATTTTTCTACAAGAAACATTCCTGCCTTACAGGGTCTTCCACTTGCAGAGCGCGTAAAGTTGCTCGATCAGGCGGCAAAACGACTCTCCGTTCCAGAAAAAACGCTGCTCAATGTTCTTAAATTACTCGTTATTGTTCCTGTGTTTGTGCTAATTCTACAAACCGCATCAAATTGGACATCGTTACTTTGGGCTTTTGTGGTATTTTTAGTTTACCCATTGGTTATAAAACCTATTCAATATTCCATATGCGCAAAGTACATCGCGCAACCGTCTAGCAAGGAGAATGCATGAAAACCATCTTAGTTACTGGTGGTGCGGGCTATATAGGTAGCCACACGGTTTTACAGTTACTTGAACAAAACTACGGCGTAGTCGTGCTGGATAACTTAGCTAATTCAAGTGCTGAGTCGCTTCGTCGCGTAGAAACGTTAACAGGCAAGTCAGTTACTTTTGTTCAAGGTGATATTCGCGACACCGCTGTGCTTGATGATATTTTCAGCGAACATAACATCTTTGCCGTCATTCATTTTGCAGGGTTAAAAGCCGTAGGCGAATCTGTGCAAAAGCCTCTTTCCTACTATGAAAACAACGTGTACGGCACGCTGACCCTTTGTAAAGCTATGCAAAAGCACAATGTAAAGAACATTGTTTTTAGCTCGTCTGCTACGGTTTACGGCGACCCAGCATCACTGCCGCTACGTGAAGACATGGCGACAGGGCAGCCAACTAACCCTTACGGTATGTCTAAGCTGATGGTAGAGCATATGCTGAGCGATCTTTATGTATCGGATAGCGACTGGAACATTGTATTGCTTCGCTATTTTAACCCGGTGGGCGCACATGAGTCTGGCCAAATCGGCGAAGATCCTAATGGTATTCCAAACAACTTGATGCCTTATATCTCTCAGGTAGCTACCGGTAAGCTAGAACAACTGAGCGTATTTGGTGATGACTACGATACCGTTGATGGTACAGGTGTACGCGATTATATCCACGTTGTCGATCTAGCCAACGGTCACTTGAAGGCACTTGATCGCTTGAACCTTAACATGGGCTTAGATAAATACAATCTAGGAACAGGTCAGGGCTATTCCGTTATCGAAATGATTAAGGCATTTGAAAAATGCTCGGGTAAAACCGTACCTTATAAGATTGCACCGCGTAGAAATGGCGATGTTGCAGCCTGCTATGCTGACCCGACTAAAGCTGCTACAGAACTCAACTGGCATGCTGAAAAAGGTTTAGAAGACATGTGTGCAGACACGTGGAACTGGCAGTCTCAAAATCCGATGGGCTATCCAAAGGATTAATTAATACCAGTCCGCATAGATAATTACCCACTCAGAAGGTGCTACTAGGCATACTTCACATGCTATAAATAAAAATGCCATGCAAATACGCATGGCATTTTTGTATCGGGTGTTGTAGATAATAAACTGACGGAGCCTCAAATAATGGGGGCTGTTACGCACCCCGCTCTATCCATCAGAGGAATGTCTATTTACCGTCTTTCCCTTCTCGGTCCTTTCCCAGACGCTTAGGTTTCTCACGTTCTTCGCCCGACTTGTCTTTTAGTTCATTGGATTCGTCAGTAATGTCGTCCATAGCTTCTTCATTCAACTGTTCTGCTGGTTCTTCATAGCCGTCAAAATCACTGCCTTCCAACATAGCCTCAAAGTCAGCAAAGTCATCTAGCTGCTCATCATCTATCGCTTTATCACCGCTTTTTCCATCAGTAACGCGAAACTCCAAGTTTTCAAAATAAGCATTCTTTACAAAAGCGTAATCATCTACAGACTGCTCTAGCTGCGCTTCTTGGTCTAGTAGCTGCGCTCTCGCTTCAAGAAGAGAAAAACCAATACGAGCTAAGTTAACAGAACCTTCAAGCAGAGACATTGGAAACGCAAAACCGTCCACATAATCACCGGTAAAACTGCGGGGATCACTAGGGCCTAAAAATGGAAGCATTAAGAAAGGCCCTGTATCTAAGCCCCATACTGCTAACGTTTCACCAAACTGCTCACGTTTGCGCTCTATACCAATTTTCGATGCGACATCGAAAGTACCAACTAAGCCCACTGTAGTGTTAATCAGGAAGCGGGCTAGGCTGTCTAAGCCATCATCTACTTTACCTTGAAAAATATTATTCAAAAAGTTAGCTGGCTCTTGTAGGTTATCTGTAATATTCACTAACCCTGTACGTGCAGGCTGAGGCATAACCGTTACATAAGTAACGGTTATAGGGCGTAAAATATACGCATCTAATACATCCCAGTTAAAATCCCAAATTTCACGGTTGACGGGTTCAAACGGGTCACGTGGGTCGGACGTATCTACTACCGCAGCATTCGTAGTCGTCCCTTGAGCTTGCTCTTGGGTATGGTTACTCGCACACCCCCCTAGAAAACTTGCAGCAATAATCAGCCCGATAGCGAGTGACTTGGACAAATCCATACTTATAATTCCTTATCAATAATAATGCTCAGTGAAGAGAGTTCGTTAATGGTTACACTCGCATTCACACTACCCTGCCATTCTCCTTGCGAAACGGCCACATCACCGTCTTCAGATAGCCTCGCGGTCACTATCACATCAGACAGTGTTGCTAGCGTAAATTGTGGCATCATGGCGTTATCCGTTGTCAATGCTAAAGAAATAGGAAAGCTATTTATAGGCAACTTTACAACTGCTGCAGGCATTTTGTTGCCCGAATTAGCATCTTGAGCGAAAACAATTAAGAAGCCTTCTCTAGGGGCATTTTCGCGAGCTTCTTCAGACAAGTTAACGGTAACATTAAAGCCTGTCTCTTCCCCGCTGGTTTTATCTTTGCCACTGCCAGCCGACGGTTGCGCAGTATTGTGTAAACCAACCACGTCGTTGGTGTTACCTTCCAGTTCTTGAATTCGAGCGACTAAGCGCTGTGCTATATCGCTATCTTTAGGTAACTTGCCTTCTACCTGTTTGTAAAAACGCCGGGTATTGTCAAGGTCACCAAGTTGAGCAGACACCACTGCCATCATAAGGGCAAGGTTATCATTCTGTGGGTTTTCGCTAAGCAGGCTCAATAAAATCGACTGCGCTCGCTCCAAATTGTTGACATCTCCGGTAGTCATTAACGCTTGAGCGAGAGTAATACGATTAGCAGAATTAGAAGGCGCTAACTTCACCGCTCTATCGATAGCTTCAATCGCCTGTACTTCTTGGCCCATACTCAGCATTAACCTGCCAAAATACATCCAGCCAGTGTCGTCTGAGGGCTCTTCCCGCAGTCGCTGACGTATCGCAAGTGCAAGGCTTGCAATATCTTGCTGCGTTAAGCTGTTAGCGTTGCCGTTTGCCAACTGCTGGCTCAGCTCTGGTAATGTTTCAATAGCCTTGTTCGCTCTAACCACGCCTTCCATTTGATTGACCTGCGAATAAACAATCACGCCACAGGCGATGGCTAGTACGCCACCTAACGCCAGAGGTAAGATTGCGTTGCCTGTCTTGTGCGATTGAAACGCGCTTTCATCAACCAAAGCCAATTTCAGTTCATCAACTGCTTGGCGCTTATCATGCTCGCTGATAAGCCCTTCGGTTACTTCCCTATCTAGCTCTGCTAAACGCTGCTTAACAATTTGCGTATTGGTTAAACTGTCTTGCTTTGCGTGGTTTTTGTTACGTAACCAAGGAAAAGCAATAATTAAAAGAACAAGCGTGATTAAGCCTGAAACAATAATATAAAACTCAGACCAACTCATTCTTTCTCTCGCTCCAACATTTCATCTGCTTTGGCTAGCTTCGCGGCCATATCTTCTGGTGGCGCTACCGATTTGCGCCTTACGACGACTAGTAAGGCAATAAAAATAAATAATACCGGGCCTGCCCAAAGCCACAGTGTAGCTGCCGTGACTGGCGGTTGGTAATGAACAAAATTACCATAGCGAGATTTCATAAAATCAATGATTTCTTGTTCCGTTTTGCCCTGCTTTAATAGCGCGTAGACTTTTCGACGCATATCATGAGCTATCATGGCATCACTATCGGCAATATTTTGATTTTGACACATGGGGCAGCGCAGCTCAGCAGTAAGCGTTAAGAAGCTCTCGCGCTGTGCTGGTGTGTCGAATAAAAACTTATCTTCAGCCGCGTTAGCTGGAAAGCTGCTTAATATAACCATGAGGACCAAAATGTTAAGCACAACGGTTTTAAAGCGCGCTTTGTTAACAGCACTTTTCTTATTACCCTCAATAGCAGTAATGGAGTTGTGCAGCACATTCCTGCAATGCATCACATCTGTCGCAAGCATTATTACTCGCCCTCCTGCGCATTTATGTTACTGCTCATCACCGCTTCAACATCTACCTTTCGTTCTTTAACGTCATTTCCAGATGCTTCTGCCACAAGTTTTTTATAAAGCGGTCCTACCTTCGAATTCCAAACACGTTCGTTAATATCACCTATGTGATGCATGCGAATGATGCCCTCAGCGTCTATAACAAAATGCTCGGGTGCCCCGGTCACTCCAAGATCAAGCGACGTATCACGGTACACATCGAAAATATTATAGGCGTAAGGGTTACCATAGCGACTGAGCATGTCTGTTACTTCTTGTTGCACCCTGCTTAGTGTTTTTGTACCAAAGTCAGGGTCTAAGTCCTGATCGAAATACAAACCCACTATGTGAACGTTTTGCTCGTTTTTAAGCTGAGTAAGGTAAGGCATTTCAACAGCACATGTGACACACCATACCCCCCATACGTTTAATATGGTTACCTTTCCTTTTAAATCATCAGGAGTATAAGTTACATCGGGCTGCATTAAATCTGGAAGTGAAAATGCTGGCAGAGTTTTGTCCTGAACCTGGGAGTCTAATTCACGCGGGTCTGAAAAAAGCCCTTTAAACAGAAATATAACTAATAAAGAAAACAGCACTAACGGAATGGCAACAAGTGGCGCTTTTTTCATTATGCGTTTCCTTTTACTGATGTATTTGATGTAGCCGATACTTGACCGTGAGATTGCACTGCGTCGTTTTTATCTTTACTACCAAATACCCGTTTTATTTTTTTCACTTTCGCCATACGGTAGCGCTTGTCGCTTATAGAAAAGATGCCGCCTATGGCCATAACTACTGCGCCAGCCCAAAGCCAAACAACAAAGGGCTTGATATAAATACGGATAGCCCAAGCGCCATTATCTAGAGGTTCACCCATCGCAATAAACAAGTCTCTAGCAAGGTTGGAGTGAATAGCCGCTTCTGTCATTGGCATGCGCTGCACGATATACAAACGCTTTTCAGGCTCTAGGTGCGCTATCAATGCTCCGTTTTTATAAACATCGAAAACGCCTTTGTCCGCTTCAAAGTTCGGACCTTGAACCTTGCGCACATCTCTAAAGCTAAAGTCATAGCCTCCAAGGGTCACGGTATCGCCGATATTCATGCGAATATCTCGTTCCATTTCATAATTCGACACTAGCGTAATACCGATAATGCAAATAGCAAAACCAACATGGCCTAGCACCATGCCCCAATGACTTGGAGTAAGCTTACGAAGCTTCGCCATAACCGATGCTTTTTCTGTGCTACCTGGGGGCATCGCCGATAAACGCTGCATCACTTCTTGTACTGTCGTGATCAATATCCAAAACACCAACACCATGCCAAGCATACCCATATAGGTGGGTTCGTCGTAGGCAAAGTTAACAAGTACACCGGCGCTAAGCGCAATACCGCCTGCGACCAGAAGTTGTTTTTGCAAGTCGCTGGCCTTTTGCTGTTTCCAGCGCGTTAACGGACCCAGTCCCAACATCAATACAAACGGCACTATCAATAACGTAAACATTTGATTGAAAAAAGGTGCACCTACCGAAATACTCCCCAAGCCAAGTTCTTTGTGAACGAGCGGCAATAGCGTACCCAACAAGACAACTAACGTCGCGGCGCACAAGAAGACATTATTGCCCATCAGCAATACTTCTCGCGAGAACGCTTGGTAGCGGCCAGGGCTTTTTAGCGATGACGCGCGCATGGCGTAAAGCAACAGCCCAAAGCCACTAAGCGCAATGAGTATGCCCAAAATGAAAAGACCACGGGTCGGATCGCTTGCGAATGAATGTACCGACACAATTACGCCAGAGCGCACTAGAAAAGTACCCAACAAACTCAAACTAAATGCAGCAATAGCCAGAAGTACCGTCCACGACTTAAACGCTTTTCGCTTTTCAGTTACCGCCAATGAGTGCATAAGGGCCGTGCCAACCAGCCATGGCATAAAGGACGCGTTTTCTACTGGATCCCAAAACCACCAGCCGCCCCAGCCAAGCTCGTAGTACGCCCACCAGCTGCCAAGTGCAATCCCTACGGTTAAAAACGCCCAGGCTGAGATAACCCAAGGCCTTGACCAGCGTGCCCATGTCGAATCTAGTTGCCCTGAAATTAATGCTGATATCGCAAAAGCAAACGCTACTGCAAACCCCACATAGCCCATATAGAGCATAGGCGGATGAATGATCATTCCAAAGTCTTGTAACAACGGATTGAGATCTCGCCCGTCGACTGGGAAAAACGGTAGCATGCTGTCAAAAGGGTTTGAGGTGAGAAGCATGAAAAGGTAGAAACCAATGCCCACCATGCCAAGCACAGACAACACTCTCGCGACCATAGCAAGAGGAATACCCTTGCTGAATATCGCCACTGCTACTGTCCAAATTGAAAGCATCAGTACCCATAGCAGAAAAGAGCCCTCGTGGCCGCCCCATACTGCTGTAATTTTATAATAGATGGGAAGCCGACTATTTGAGTGCTGCGCCACATAAGCCACACTGAAGTCGTCAGTAACGAAGGCATAGGTCAAGCATACATAGGCGATGAGCGTAAACAAAAATAGCCCAATTGCCAATGGCTTTGCTGTTGCCATCAGCGTCTCATGCTGACGATGCGCCCCCCATAGAGGGTACACGGCTAATAAAATAGATAAAACTAACGCAAGGGTTAGCGCAATATTTCCAATTTCAGGGACCATGATTATTTGCCCCCAGCGCTACTTGGCGTCTCGTAGCTTGGCATATTTTCAGGTTTTACGTGTTTAATTCCTTTCATTTTTTCAGCAAGCTCTGGTGGCATATACTCTTCATCATGTTTCGCCAGCACTTCCTGCGCTTTAATCGCGCCTGCGTCTGTAAGTATGCCTGTAGCAACTATGCCCTGACCTTCTCGAAATAAATCAGGAAGAATGCCGTTATAGGTTACCGTTACTTTTGGACCTGTATCGACTAGATCAAAACTCACTGCTAAGCTTTCTTGATCCCGTCTTACACTACCAGGCACCACCATCCCACCTATCCGAAGGCGCTGGCCAACCTGGGGCTTCTGTCCATTTTTGCCTTCAATGATTTCACTAGGCGTATAAAAAAGGTCAATACTGTCGTTTAGGGCGTAAAGCATTAGTCCAATTGCGCTTACTATTAAAAAACCGATAATTCCCACTACGGCTAGTCGCTGCTTTCGTCTCGGGTTCATGCAACTCTCACTTCGAAAAAACTAATAAACAATAAAAACGCAAGTTAAGGCTATGTACACTTATCTTGTTAATACTAAGTACTGGCTTGCTGTTGTTTTCGCGCTCTTTTTATGCGCGCTTTACGCTCTTGCTCCACCACAACCTGCTTTAGGAGGTTTTGGTGTTTAATAAAACTCTGAATAGCAATAATGCCCATGGCCACAAAAGTAACGCCAAACGACAGCCATACGTAAAACGCATAGCCCCCCATATTGATAAAAGCGGCAAACGAGTCAAACTGCATACTAATTGCCCTCCGTCATATTTTGGTTGGCTGCTCTTTTTTGCTGTGTATTGGCTAGCTGCTGTTTAGCAAGCGTTTGTACCCAAGGCCTGTGCATTTCCCGTAATACTATTTCATTGCGAAGGCGCACTGTGGTCACCGCACCAATAAAAAAAGCAAAACCTAAAAGGTTAATTAACAACGGCCACAGCATCTCTGGCGCAATTGACGGGTTGTCGAATTTACTAATGGTGGCTCCTTGATGCAATGTGTTCCACCATTCCACTGAATAATGAATAATAGGGATGTTTACCACACCTACAAGTGCCATCACGCCTGCGGCTTTACCTGCTTGTTGCTTATCTTCAAATGCGCCATAAAGGGCAATAACCCCCATGTACAAAAACAATAAAATAAGCTCCGAGGTAAGACGTGCATCCCACACCCACCAAGCGCCCCACATGGGCTTACCCCAAGCTGCACCGGTAAAGAGCGCTATAAATGTCATTACTGCGCCAATTGGGGCCATGGCAATCATACTCATATAGGCAGTGCGCCACTGCCACACCATACCTACTAGGGCTGCTATCGCCATAGCAACATAGGTCCCCATCGACAAGATAGCGCTAGGCACATGAATATAGATGATTCGAAATGAATCTCCTTGTTGATAATCTTGAGGCGCGAATGCTAGCCCCCAAACGGTGCCTATGCTCAAACAAAGTAATGCACCAGCCCAAAACCAAGGCTGTAATGTTAAACAAAGCTGATATGCTCGCTCTGTTTTAGCGTAAGGGTGTAACCACTTCCACATTAGTTTTGACTCACTTTTAAAGAATACGCTATGGCAAACGGCGCTAATGCTGTGGCCAGTAAAAGCATGGCGGCGATAATAGCAAGTTGCGCGTGATAAGGTAATTGCAGTGCGGCAGAATCCACAGCCGACGTGGCAAATATCAGTAACGGAATAAAGACAGGGATGAGTAGCAACGCCAACAGTACTCCGCCTTTTTGTAATCCTACGGTTAGCCCTACAGCGATGGCGCCAATTAAGGAAAGCAATGGTGTACCCAGCAACAAAGTTAGAACAAGCGCGACATACATATCGACTGTTAAATTTAAAAACATGGCTAGCAGCGGCGACAACAGCAATAGAGGAACAAAACTAACCAGCCAATGAGCAGCGACTTTTACCGCGCTCACGGCAGGTAATGCCATACCCGAGAGTATGTATTGCTCTAGCGAACCATCCTGAAAGTCATCCCGAAATAGCCTTTCCATCGCCATGAGAGAAGACAAAATTGCAGCAATCCAAATCACTCCAGGCCCAATGCGCTGGAGGGTATCAGGAGACGGGCTCACTCCTAAAGGAAACAATGTTACCACCATGAGTAAGAACATCAGTGGCTGCACCAATTCTGCTTTTTGCTTAAACGCAATTTGCATGTCACGTTTAAATATTCCGTGATAGAGCGACATCAGAACCGGTACTCCAAATCAAATACACGGTGTTTACCCGCGGTTTCAGATAATGGCTGATGAGAAGTAGTAACAATGAGACCGCCCTTGGCAACATGATCTTTCATACTTGATTCAAGCATGTGGATTCCTTTTACATCTAGGGCAGTAAAAGGCTCATCGAGTATCCAAACCTTGGCAGGCTTTAACCACAACCGTGAAAGCGCTACGCGACGCTGTTGCCCAGCAGACAGATATCGAACTGGAACATCTTCAAGTCCAACTAGACCTACTTTCTCCAACACGTCATAAAGCGCATTAACGTCCACAGACACCTTGTGCTGCGCTAACCAAAAAGACAAATTATCTAAAGCTGAAAGGCTTCCGTTAGTGCCGCTTTTATGACCAAGATAAAAAAGCGCTTGGTAGTAGCCTGATTTATCTTTTGATATGTCTATTCCATTATATAAAACGGTACCTAGTTCAGGTTCATTTAGCGCTGTTAGAATACGAAGTAAGCTAGTCTTTCCAGCACCATTAGGGCCACGCAGATACAGTAGTTCGCCAGCATTTATCACTAGCGAAAGCCCTTCAAATAGGGTTCTGTCTCGTTTGCTGCACGTTAAGCCGCACGCCTCTAACACTGCCTAGCTACTCCCGACCAAAAAATAGGTTCTGAAAAATGGCGCTAGTCTACCACATGAACGCTTTTTCGCAGTCGCGAATTCCAATTAAATATGATTTACTTCAACAACAAAGGCGTTTTTCCTGAAGCAATTCCCACTTAAGGACGAATTCTTTCGCTGCGCTCTTTTACGAGCTTTTTTGTTGCGGAACAGCTCTCACGCGCTTTGCTATACTGAAATGAGTAAGGAAAAGCGCGAACGTGCCGATATCTCAACTATGACAACACCACTATCATCACTTTTGGCTGCAGCTTTGAGCCAGTCAAGCGGCCCTTCTGCATCTACCTCCGCGTCCTCACAGTTAAGCGGAAACGCCGGTGCCGCTAATCAAGTAGGAAGCGGAAGTACGCCTCCGGCTGCTGCAAACGCTGCACTGTCACGGGCTGTAGCAATCGATAATGGCGTAAAAGTAGTCGTGGAACGATTACCTGAACGAGTGCTATCGATAAGTACATCGTCGATCAACGCTCCATCAGTAACCGCACAAACACTGAATGTAGTGTTGCCCAAAGAGGTAGGCGCTAAACTTTCCAAGCAAGCGATGAATAACGCACAACTTGCTCTTTTGCCTCAACCTACTGCTTCTCGAGCCCCAAACAGCTCTGAAAGAGCCCCTCAAGGACAGTCGAACGCACCATCAGCTGTGCTGCTCTCTACTAGTTTATCTCAACAAAGTGTGTCGTTATCAGCACAAGATAAAGCTGAATTACTCAAAGCCGTAGCTCAGGCTCTTGCCGCGAACAACGCAGCCGTAACGCTCAAGGGCAAGCTTTTTATTTCAACAAAAAATGAAAGCTTTGGGCAACTCATGCTTGCTACATCGAAAGAACAAGCTGTGCCTCTTACCGATATAAATACGGAAAAAGCTGATAGCAGTGCCAAGGCGGCGCTTCAAAAGTTAATTGGTCAGCAGGTAGTACTGGGGCTCAGTCGAACAAGTAACGGCAGTGTCGTTTTACAAATTTCTCAAACTCATCTTGCTGCAAGCAGCAGTCTAAATACTGATAGTCGCGTTCAAGACTTTTTCACCAACAACACTGGTAGCGCAAATAAAGTCGCTGTGGCCACACATAAAAATGTAAGCACCAACTTACAACATACACTCATTGAAAAGGCACTTAGCCAAGGGGGAGTTGTAGTAGAGCACAGCGCAAAAAACTCGGCCCGTCTCAGTGCGCTACTGCAAAACTCAGGTACTGAAGCAAATGTACTAAAAGCGCTTTCTGCGCTGACGTTGTCGGACGGTAAGCTAACAACACGCACAGCTCAACAAAACGCGCTGGTGCAAATAAGCTTATCAACAAGCAGCATTTCCCCATCCTCTATTCCTGTTTTGACAAATGACCAAGTGAATAGACTGAATCTTTCACAACTTCCCAACGGAATAGGGATAGGGGCGGAAAACGGACTGGGGAGAAGTGACACCATTGTTTCGCCGTCTATCTCAAACCTCCGAAGTGAAGCTCCTACACAGCTTAAGGGTAGTGATATTCACAATGCCATCACAACACTCTCACGGATATTGCTCAGTCAAACGGGTAACACAAATAAGGCGCTAAGCGAGTTAATCGCTATTGTGGAGAACGGAAGGTTACCGCCAAACAAGGGCGTATCCACTGTTTCAGATGCTCAGCACTTTGATAAAATCCTGCAGCATTTAAAAGGCCTAGACGCACTCAATGCTAAGCCCTCTCAAATTAAGGTATCTATTCAAGATTTTGTTGGCCCCCCCAAACCATCTAATGAGCAACTGTCGTCTACACTTAAAGGCACTACCTCACAAGCGAAGGATACTATTGATGTCGATAAACTCGCCGAGCAGAGCAACTTCGTCAAAGACAACGCAGGTAAATCTTCTCTTGCAGCACTTGCTCAGGCGTTAAGTGGCCAAGCTAAAAGCTTATCGAGCAGCTTGCTATCCAACATCATCCAGCAGTTAACCGCTTCACAAAATAAATCTGTAGGCTCGCCCCTTACTCTTTCTGATACAAGCTCGCCTCTTGCTAGTCCAAACGCAACTGAAGGCTCAGGTAGTGAAATCTTAACGACTAACGAAGAAATGAAAGCGCCGTCAAAAAAACTAGTAGCCGATATGAATGAACAAGGTTTATCACAGCGATTGCAGCAGCTCATATCCACCCAAGCACTTGTTACAACCCCTTTAAGTTTAACTTCACCGGCAAACTCATCTAATTTCATTCAGGGGCTTGTTGCTTTAGTTCAGCTTGCGTTAGCTGGTCGTGCGATGCAGAGACAGCCAAGTTTAAAAACACAAATAGATGCACCAGACTCCGTTGTTTCGAAAACATTGGCTAATATGGGGGTAACCTCACAACCTAGCCGAGTTAGCCAAGACATAAATCAGTTAGACGGTCGACAGCAGCTACTGGCACAACTTAAAACCTTACTTAGTAGCCACCAGCAAAATAAAATAGCCAACGTTGACAGCCGTATTCAAGGGCAAGACAGTTTTTACTACATTTTGCCATCGCTTTCACAACATCACTCTCCGCCAGAGCTTCTAATAAAGCGCGAACAAGGAGGGCCAAATCATAAAAGCGCACAAGCGGGACAGCGCTCTCTTTGGAATATTACAATGAAGCTAGATATTGGTGACAGCGGCCAAGTTCTGGCGAAGTCTAAAATTGATAAAAACACGATCACGTTAGACCTATATGCATCCAGTGACGAAGTATTAAAGCGAATAAGTGACACTCTGCCCTACTTAAAGCGCCGTCTAACCTCCCTCGGACTTACAGTTGAAAGCGCGAGCTTACAGCGGGGACACTTTCCTGAAACACTTAATTCTCGTCCCCACCAAATTTTCGAAACTCGGGTATAAGCGGGTAATTTATGACTGACTCACAAAAAACAAAACGTGCCATTGGTCTTAAATACGCAGGTGGAGACAAAAAAAATGCACCAAAAGTAGTCGCTAAAGGCTATGGGGATTTGGCCGAAGCAATCATTGCTATGGCTGAGGAAACTGGGATACTAATTCACGAAGATCCCTATTTAAGTGAAGTGCTCGCTACACTCGACGTAGGGCAAGATATTCCTGAATCACTCTACTACGTAATTGCAGAGCTCCTTGCTTATTCTTACGTGTTGCAAGGAAAAATACCTCCCGGGTGGGAAGGTATTATTAAACGAGTGGATTTTGAAGTGTGACATGTGAAAGCAAAGCCCGATGATTGATGTCGTCTGACCAGACCTTTTTGAAAATGGGATGGCTATTGACTTTATTTGGTGCCATTCCTTTTTTATGTATAAGAGCTCGCTGAAGGCGAGCTCTTATACAAGTTCTTTAATTTTCTTGAAACTATCTAAAGAGCACTTTTTCTTTGTTAAACCAGTGGATGCAGAAGAAAATGAGCCCTGTTGCGATTACTGCGGTTGAGGTAAAAATACCAAACAGCGCAAAATAATCCATGGTGCCTTTAAACAACTCTTTCATCGCAAGAGCAACGTTAGTAAGCGGCACCCAAACCCAACCGCCTTTAAGCTCCACACCTGGCATCATTGCAATGATAACAGGAAAGATAACCACCATAATGAGCGAACCCATATAGCTTTGCGCTTCTTTAAAGGAGCGGGCATAAATAGATAGCGATAATAATACAGCTGCAAATACAGCCACCACAGGCACCAACATTAAGAAAATCAACAAGAAGTCTACAAGACCAATCATAGACATTATCTTTACCACAAATTCAACGGCCATGCCTTGCGATAGCACCAGCCCCCATAATGCCATGGAGGAAACCGTTATGAGCGCTGTTACAATACCTGCTGCTGCCACCGTAAAGAATTTACCTAGCACTAGTTTGTGGCGATCCATAGGTGAAATAAGCAAGGTTTCTAATGTGCCTCTTTCTTTTTCACCTGCACCTAAGTCTGCTGCAGGGGCCATTGCTCCTTGTAAACACAGTATAAAGATGAAGTAAGGCAGCATGCCTCCAAGTCGTTCACCCCATACCTCGCGATCGTCAGCAACGTTCTGCTTTTCAATTTTAATAGGTTGCAATAGTGCTTCCTGTTGTGTTTCATCAAGATTAAGCTGAGCAAAAGCCGTCTGCTGAAATGCATCGGTATACTCATCAATAATTTCAGAAACACGCCCCATGACTTTATTTAGGCCTGCATCGTTGAGATAAAGGGCAATCTTATGCTGACCTGAATTCAAAACATCACTGTCAAAGGTTTCAGGGATAACCAATACGAAGTCTAGGGTCTCGTTCTTAATGAGCTTGGCATAGTCAGTCTCATTGCCTATTGGAACTGATTCAAACTTATCAGAGGCACTATTAAAGGACTGCACAATTGCAGGTGCATAAGCCTCACCAACGATTGCGTATTTGAGCACTTCGTTTTCCGCTTTATCTGCTGCAGAACTCATAAAGAAAAAGGCCACGCCAAAAATGGCTGGAAACAATAAAAGCGGTAGACCAATCATGAATATGATGGTTTTCTTATCGCGTAATAGCTCTTTGAATTCCTTTTTAAAGATTAACCACATTACCCATCTCCTTAGCATCCATTGAGAGTGTTTTTAGAAAGCTCTTATGCATTTGCCCGCCAGATACTTCGTCACCAGACAACGCGCTAAATGCCGCAAGCGAATCGTTAAACACGGTTTCACCTTGGTTAATAACCGTTACCTTGTCGCAAAGCGCTTGGACCTCGTCGAGATGGTGAGTTGAAAAAATCACCGGCGTACCTTTATTTTTAAGGCGCTGAATGAACTCCATTACTGTACTGGTCGCCATAATATCAAGGCCAGTAGTAGGCTCATCAAGAACCACCAGTTCCGGTTCGTGAATGACCGCACGCGCAATAGACACTTTTTGCTTCATGCCTGAGGAGAAATTTTCGGCACGTCTATCTAGAAAGGTTTGCATATCTAGCAAATCAGCTAACTCCTCGATACGGGCATTAATCACATTTTTAGAAATGCCGTGTAACTCTCCGAAGTAGCTAATATTTTCACGCCCGCTTAAACGACCGTATAGACCTGTGGAGCTGGAAAGAAAACCAATCTTCTTTCTCGCTATATTCGGGTTAGTCAATACATCTTCACCATCAATAAGCACTTTACCACTGTCTGGTTTAAGCGCCGTTGAAAGCATGCGTAATGTGGTGGTTTTACCCGCTCCGTTAGGACCAAGTAGTCCCAGAACCTGCCCCTTGTCGCAAGTAAAAGATACATCCCTTACTGATTGGAAATAACGACCTTTTAAACGTGGGTCCTTCTTCTCTTGTTCGCTAAGCTTTTTTGGGTTTTCCACCGTAAAGCGCTTAGCGAGACCTGATATTTCAATCATTCCCTTTCCTCTTTTTAGATAAACAGTTGGCTGTTCATTATTGTTGTGGGCTTATTTGCACAAAAAGCAAAGTAGGCCTTATTTATTTTTATAGTCTGTACGTGCTTAACTTTATTACAGCATTCCCTCTTTTTTTTCGCAGTACAAGTTTCACGCTTATAATAAATGTTAGTAAATATGTCTCACAAATTAATACAGGCATGAGGCATAAAAAAACCCACCGTAAGGTGGGTTTCTAAAAACTAACGCGCTGTTCTTACTCGGGAAGAGCGTCGTCTTCTTGCGTAGCAACCACTTCTTCGGCTTTCACTGTTTTTGGAAGCAGTAGTTCTTGACGAATTTTCGTTTCAATCTCGTTCGCTATTTCAGGGTGTTCTTTAAGGTACTTCATTACGTTTGCTTTACCTTGACCAATACGATCACCCTTATAGCTGTACCAGGCACCGGCTTTATCAACAAGCTTTTGCTTAACACCCAGGTCGATAAGCTCTGCTTCTTTACTGATACCTTCACCGTAGCGGATCATGAATTCGGCTTGCTTAAACGGAGGCGCAACTTTGTTCTTCACTACCTTCACGCGGGTTTCGTTACCTACTACCTCGTCGCCTTCTTTAACTGCACCAATACGGCGAATGTCTAAGCGCACTGAAGAATAGAACTTAAGCGCGTTACCACCAGTAGTGGTTTCTGGGTTACCAAACATAACACCAATCTTCATACGAATCTGGTTAATGAAGATACACAGTGTATTTGAGCGCTTGATATTACCTGTAAGCTTACGCAATGCTTGTGACATTAGACGTGCCTGCAGACCAACGTGAGAGTCACCCATGTCACCTTCAATTTCCGCTTTAGGCGTAAGCGCAGCTACCGAGTCAACAATAACAACATCTACCGCACCTGAGCGTACTAGCATGTCGCAAATTTCTAGTGCTTGCTCACCAGTGTCAGGCTGAGAAACTAATAGTTCGTCAATGTTTACACCTAGCTTTTCAGCGTATACAGGGTCTAGGGCGTGCTCAGCATCTACGAACGCACAAGTTTTGCCCTTCTTCTGCGCTTCAGCAATAACTTGAAGTGTTAGCGTGGTTTTACCTGATGATTCTGGCCCGTAGATTTCAACAACACGTCCACATGGCAAACCGCCTATACCTAGAGCGATATCAATGGTAAGTGAGCCAGTAGAAATCGCTTCAATATCCATGGCTTGGTTATCGCCTAAGCGCATGATAGCGCCTTTACCAAATTGCTTTTCAATTTGGCCAACTGCGGCGGTTAAAGCTTTTGATTTGTTATCGTCCACGTAAGTATCCTCTAGGATTTGCGGTTAAATTCTGTATTGGTGTTTTCCATATCTTTGAAATTACCAAATAATGATCACATTCTATACTGTACAAGCATACAGTTTCAACCAGTGTTTTTAATTTTCACTCAACATTTTAATTAACTGAGTAATGGCAAAGCTAATAGCGTGTTGGCGAACTTCGTCGCGATCGCCGCTGAAAACCTGTTTGATTTGCACTTCGTGCTCCCCACACAAAAAGCCAAACCAAACAGTGCCCACCGGTTTTGCGTCGCTGCCACCGCCAGGGCCGGCAATGCCGCTAACCGTTACAACGAGTTGCGCTCCGCTGTTACGGCGCACGCCTTCAGCCATTTCTTTCACCGTTTGCTTCGACACCGCGCCGTACTCTTTTAACGTGTGTTCTGTTACGCCCAGAACGCTTTGCTTTGCGTCATTAGAGTACGTCACCCAGGATTGGTTAAACCAATCAGAACTGCCAGCCACACTGGTAAAAGCAAAAGCGACTCCTCCGCCCGTACACGACTCGGCGCTCGATACGGTCCAACCTTTGCTCCTGAGTGCGTCACCCAACACATGGACTTGCGCAGATAATGCGCTATCAAGTGTTAAAGGGGTGGCGTTTGCTGTCGAATCAGTTGAAAATGTTGTGCTCATTTAGATATACCTAATTACACCTGTTGTGCTTTATCAGATCTTCGCTTGATCTTAGTGGGCGTGAGTTTATCATTTATTCCCCTCAACAGGCATTAAACCCAGCAACAAATTCGCAGAGGCATTTTTTGGAATCACATACTCCTATGATGCGCCAATACCTGACTATTAAGGCGCAGCATCCGAATATTTTACTGTTTTATCGCATGGGCGACTTTTATGAGTTGTTTTACGACGATGCCAAAAAAGCTGCTGAATTACTGGATATTTCATTAACAGCCAGAGGAAAATCTGGTGGTGAACCCATTCCCATGGCAGGTGTGCCTTATCACGCCGTAGAAAGCTACCTGTCACGCTTAGTGAAAATGGGTGAATCGGTTGCTATCTGCGAACAGGTAGGCGACCCAGCCACTAGTAAAGGCCCTGTTGAGCGTGCAGTACAGCGTATCGTTACGCCTGGTACAGTTACCGACGAAGCTCTTTTGGAAGAGCGCCGTGATAATATTCTTGCCGCTGTGTGCGGTCACAGCATGCATTATGGCTTGGCAACGTTAGATGTTACTAGCGGTCGCTTTGTTATTTTCGAGAGCGATAGTGATGAAGGCCTATTAGCTGAAATACAGCGAGTAAACCCTGCGGAACTGCTTTATCCAGAAGGATTTGAAAGTTTATCACTTATAGAAAACCGCAAAGGGCTTAGACGCCGCCCGGAATGGGAATTCGACATTGATACTGCCACAGAGCAGTTAAACGCTCAGTTCGAAACTAAAACATTAGAAGGCTTTGGTATAAAAGGCGTCACTAAAGGCTTAGGCGCCGCGGGCTGTGTTTTACAATATGTAAAGGATACCCAGCGCACCGCCCTGCCGCATATACGCCGCATTCAGACCGAACAGCAAGACAGCCGCGTGCAGTTAGATGCGGCCACTCGCCGAAATTTAGAACTTACCCATAATTTGTCGGGTGGCCAGGAAAATACCCTGTTTAGCGTGATGGACACCACCACTACAGCTATGGGTAGCCGCATGTTACAGCGCGTTATTCATTCGCCTTTGACTGATCAACATGAACTTCACAGCCGCTTAGATGCTGTTGAAACTTTCATTAATGATGACCCTGAAGATATTCGCACCGCGTTAAAGCACATTGGTGATATCGAGCGCATTATGGCGCGATTAGCGCTTCGCTCAGCCAGACCTCGCGACTTTGCGCGGTTAAAAAATGCGTTTAATGCCCTGCCAGATTTACAAGATGCACTTGGTCGATTCGATACAGGGCAAGTTAAAAGCATTAGCGAAACTATTGGCACTTACCCTGAGCTTCAAGCCCTGCTGAACGAAGCTATTATCGACAATCCTCCTGTTGTTATAAGGGACGGTGGCGTAATTGCCGAGGGCTACAACGCAGAGCTTGATGAACTGCGTAAGCTATCGCAAGGCGCAACTGACTATCTAGACGCCATGGAGCAGCGAGAGCGAGAACGCACGGGAATTTCTACATTAAAAGTAGGTTACAACCGAGTACACGGGTTCTTCATTGAAATTAGCCGAGCTAACAGTGCTCTAGCACCTGCAGAATATATTCGCAGACAAACCCTTAAAAACACGGAACGTTACATAACGCCTGAACTTAAAGAGCACGAAGATAAAGTGCTCAGCAGTCAAGGCGCTGCGCTTACGCTAGAAAAGCAGCTTTATGAAGCCCTGTTCGACAACTTTGCACCTTACCTTAACAATTTAATAGAAACCGCCGCAGCACTAGCCAAGCTCGACGTGCTGTGCTGTTTTGCAGAACGTGCTGTATCCCTTGACTGGCATCGCCCACATTTAAGTCAAGAATGCGCACTTACCTATGACGCCGGTCGCCACCCTGTGGTTGAAAATGTGATGAAAGACCCTTTCATTGCGAACCCGCTTCAGCTTGATTCCGAGCGCCGCATGCTGATCATAACCGGACCGAACATGGGCGGTAAATCAACCTATATGCGCCAAACCGCGCTGATTGCCTTGTTGGCATGCATTGGCAGTTATGTGCCTGCAGAAAATGCTCACATCGGAAAGCTTGATAGAATTTTCACCCGTATTGGTGCTTCAGACGATCTAGCCTCTGGCCGCTCTACCTTTATGGTTGAGATGACGGAAACGGCAAATATTCTTAATAATGCTACCGAAAACTCGCTTGTATTAATGGATGAAATAGGTCGTGGTACAAGTACCTATGATGGTTTGTCGCTAGCATGGGCCTGCGCGAGTTATTTGGCGAAGCAGCTTAACGCTTATACGCTTTTTGCGACGCACTACTTCGAACTTACTGAGCTTCCAGAAACGCAAAGTGGCGTCGTAAACGTGCACCTAGATGCGATGGAGTTTGAAGATACCATACGCTTTATGCATACCGTCTCTGAGGGCGCTGCTAGCAAGAGTTTTGGTTTACAAGTCGCTCAGCTTGCTGGCGTGCCAAAAGCAGTGATAAAAGCGGCCCAACAAAAGCTGGCCGTATTGGAATCATCACACCTTATGATAAATGGCGAAAGTGTGTCAGAAGACCAGCAAGACAAGCCGACGGCACCAATGAGCAAGGCGAAAACCTCCGCCAGCAACGGGTCTGAAGCTAAAGGCCAAGCGGAGATGCTTTTTCCTGACAAACCGCATCCCGTGGTAGAAGCGCTTGAAAACTTATCACCCGATGAGTTGTCACCGCGCCAAGCACTTGACCTCATCTACACACTCAAGCGCTTAAGCCAATCGTAAAATTGTGCATCATGTGGGCAAATTGATTGTCTGCCCACATGATTTTGCGTATACTATCGCCCCGTCCAAAGTGTAGCTGGTTTTGTTCTAAACTCAGCCTATATTTATCATACAACCCAAACGTTCTAGGTTTCGCATGACAAATTATATTTTCGTCACCGGTGGTGTAGTTTCATCGCTAGGTAAAGGTATTGCTGCAGCATCGTTAGCCGCAATTCTTGAAGCTCGCGGTCTCACCGTTACCATGTTAAAGCTCGACCCCTATATCAACGTCGACCCAGGCACAATGAGCCCTATTCAGCATGGTGAAGTATTTGTTACCGATGACGGCGCTGAGACCGACCTTGATCTTGGTCACTATGAGCGTTTTATTCGCACCCGCATGACCAAGCGCAATAACTTCACTACCGGCCGTGTATATGAAGAAGTGTTAAAGCGCGAGCGTCGCGGTGATTACCTTGGTGCAACTATTCAGGTTATCCCTCATATCACCAATGAAATTAAGCGCCGCGTAATTGAAGGTGCTGAAGGTCACGATGTGGCTATTGTTGAAGTGGGCGGAACCGTAGGTGACATCGAGTCACAACCATTCTTGGAAGCTATTCGTCAGCTTGGTACCGAAGTGGGCCGTGAACGCGCGATGTTCATGCACTTAACGTTAGTACCTTACATGCCAGCATCAGGTGAAGTAAAAACTAAGCCTACTCAACACTCAGTAAAAGAGCTGCGTTCTATTGGTATTCAGCCAGATATTCTTGTTTGTCGCTCAGTAGGTGCACTGCCGGCCAGCGAGCGCTCTAAAATTGCGCTTTTCACTAATGTTGCTGACAAAGCTGTTATCTCTTTGAAAGACGTTGACAGCATTTATCGCATTCCAGCTGCACTTAAAGCACAAGGCATGGATCAGCTTGTGGTTGACCGCTTTGGCCTTGAGTGTGAAGAAGCCGACTTATCTGAGTGGGAACAAGTGCTTTACGCTGAGTCAAACCCTACCGCTGAAGTAAACATTGGTATGGTAGGCAAGTATGTTGAATTACCTGACGCTTATAAGTCAGTAAATGAAGCACTTAAGCATGCTGGCCTTAAAAACCGTCTAACTGTGAACATCCACCACATTGACTCACAAGACGTGGAAAGCAAAGGTACCCAAATTCTAGAACAACTAGATGCTATCTTGGTACCTGGCGGCTTTGGTGAGCGCGGTATAGAAGGCAAAATTGCTGCTGCGCGTTATGCTCGTGAAAACAAAGTCCCTTATCTTGGCATTTGCTTAGGTATGCAGGTAGCACTTATCGAATTCGCTCGTAATGTTGCGGGTATGGAAAACGCGAATAGCACAGAGTTTGACTCTGAAACCCCTTACCCTGTAGTCGGCCTTATTACTGAGTGGTTAGATGCTGCGGGCACGACCGAAGTGCGAACTGAAACATCAGATTTAGGCGGTACCATGCGCTTGGGCAGCCAGCTTTGTCACCTTATTGAAGGCACAAAAGTTCATGAGATGTATGGCAACGCTGAAATTTATGAGCGCCACCGTCACCGTTACGAAGTGAACAACAACCTGCGCGACCAAATCGAAGCGGCGGGATTAAAGGTAAGTGGTTTGTCCACTGACAAGCGACTTGTAGAAGTGGTGGAAATCCCTGATCATCCTTGGTTCATTGCGGGCCAATTCCACCCTGAGTTCACGTCAACTCCTCGGGATGGACACCCATTATTCACTGGTTTCGTTGCTGCGGCAGGAAAATACCAGAAAGAAAATCACTAATTTCTAATAAAAGGGGTGCTCTCTCCCGTTGCACCCCATTCAATTGTTGAGGAAAAAACATGGCGAAAATTAGTCGCATTATCGGACGCGAAATCTTAGATTCACGCGGAAACCCTACTGTAGAAGCAGATGTATACTTAGAATCAGGCGTAATGGGCCGAGCTGCAGCACCATCTGGTGCGTCTACTGGTAGCCGCGAAGCACTAGAATTACGCGACGGCGACAAGTCTCGTTACCTAGGTAAAGGTGTAACAAAGGCAGTTGCAGCAGTTAACGATACCATCGCGCCAGCACTTATCGGTAAAGACGCACTAGCGCAAGCTGATATCGACGGCATCATGATTGACCTTGATGGCACAGAAAACAAAGAGACCCTTGGCGCAAACGCAATCCTTGCCGTTTCTCTTGCTGTAGCGAAAGCAGCTGCAGCTGAGAAAGGCGTAGCGCTTTACGAGCACATTGCAGACCTAAACGGTACATCTGGCCAATACTCTATGCCAGTACCTATGATGAACATCATCAATGGTGGCGAGCACGCTGACAACAACGTAGATATTCAAGAGTTCATGGTTCAGCCTGTTGGCGCGAAGAGCTTTAAAGAAGCACTTCGTATGGGTGCAGAAATCTTCCACGCACTTAAGAAAGTACTTTCTGCTAAAGGTTTAAACACAGCGGTTGGCGACGAAGGTGGTTTTGCGCCTAACCTTAGCTCAAACGCTGAAGCACTAGCGGTTATTGTAGAAGCAGTTGAAAATGCTGGCTACAAAATGAATGAAGACATCACGCTAGCGCTTGACTGTGCGGCGTCTGAATTCTACAAAGAAGGCAAATACGTACTTTCAGGCGAAGACAAGAGCTTCGATTCAGAAGCGTTTGGCGACTACCTTGCTGACCTTTCTTCACAGTACCCAATTGTTTCTATTGAAGACGGCCTAGACGAGAGCGACTGGGACGGCTGGGCAAGCCTTACTAAGAAGATTGGTGACAAAGTACAGCTTGTTGGTGATGACTTGTTTGTAACTAACACTAAAATTCTTAAGCGCGGTATTGATAACGGCATTGGTAACTCAATCCTTATCAAGTTCAACCAAATCGGTTCACTAACTGAGACCCTTAACGCTATTAAAATGGCGAAAGATGCGGGCTTTACAGCGGTTATCTCTCACCGCTCTGGTGAAACTGAAGACGCCACTATTGCCGACCTAGCAGTAGGTACAGCGGCGGGCCAAATCAAAACGGGTTCACTATGCCGTTCTGACCGCGTTGCTAAGTACAACCAATTACTTCGTATTGAAGAAGCACTAGGTGACGCTGCAACTTACAAAGGCCGTAGCGAAATCAAAGGTCAATAATTAACGTCTTCAAAAATGATAAAAAGCCGCTTTAGATAGCGGCTTTTTTGTGTCTATTTTTCGCTCTGCTTGATGAAACCATGTAGCATCAAGCGCCGAATCTTGCTAGGGTTAGAGAACTTTAGAAAGGCATTTGAAAACCCCGATGGCTCAAGGCGACGAACTTTCCCACTCCACTCCCAATGCTCAAGTTGGCTTTTTCAGCGACGCTGGTGAGCTCGGCGGAAGCCACCCTCAATTCAATGAAATATGTACTGCTCTGTATGAAAGAGAAATCATCTCTCTCGCTCATAGTGAGATAAAAAACTTGTCATTACTTAGACGCCGAATGGGCGGGCTTCCATACCACGTAAAAGCCATTGCTCGATATATGGTAAATAACGGCAACACAATTAATCCATCTCCCCTAAAAACAGATACTCATAATGGAAGTTGGTATGCCAAGCAATCTGCGAAGTGTCCCGGCATTAATCATCTAGACGATGTAGAAAAACGTGAAGATTGGTATACAAAAAACGCTAAGTACGGCCTTGTTGTACCGGTTTTAGTTTTAAATATGGAAGGGTCTCACATTGAGCTTGATTCCATTGATATGGTAAACCAAGACAACACACAACTTCATCTGAACAAAAATGGGTGGTTCGCTAACACGGGGGAGTGTATTCACTCAACTACACAACGCGATGATTTTTCAGAGGCTACAGCGCTTTCAGTTGAAAACAAGAAACTACTGCGGCCTTCAAAGGCGATTGTGACTGCAGCATCATGTGGCCATGCATGGAGTTTTAAATCAAAGCGGTCCCCACGTGCGTTATCCCTTCGCGAAATGCGTTTATCTACTCAAATCAATTGGAAGAACTTTACTCTGCTTGATAGGTGACACGGTCATATAAGCATATAAATCAATTAAAATGCATAAAAAACCAAAAAGACCAACCACCCACAGCACTCCAATTTAGTACAAACGTCCTAATTAATAACGATCACAAGGCTAGCATCTGCATCAATAGCGAAAAACACTCTGTCCCTCCCTTCCAAAACCATCAAACTTAGGATAACCATCCTAAATAATTAAAAAACGGCTTTTATACAGGAAAAATATAGTCATTATCGTAATCAATGGTTGACCTCTTCGTGCCACATGGGTACATTGTCGCTATCAACTTGGTCAGCAAAGAAACAACAGCAAATGCGTACTCGTTTCATTCTTCTATCTCTACTCCTTATGGCAGCCAGACTGCACGGGTAGATTGCGACCAGCGATTTAAATTTACAAAGACCCGTGCAAAGCACGGGTTTTTTTTTAACTATTCAACTGAGAGAGCGTCATGACAAATCAAGTGAAAATCTTTGATACCACATTGCGAGACGGTGAGCAGGCCTTACCTGCAAGCCTAAGTGCCAAAGAGAAATTACAGATTGCGCTGGCGCTCGAGCGTTTAGGTGTAGATATCATAGAAGCAGGTTTTCCTGTTTCGTCACCGGGCGATTTTCGTTCGGTACAAATGATTGCCAAAGAAGTTAAAAACTCTATCGTTTGCGGGTTATCTCGTGCGTTACCGGGTGATATTGATGCCTGTGGCCAGGCGCTAAGTGTGGCAGAGCAATTCCGAATTCACACCTTTATCGCCACCTCAGAAATTCACGTTGGTGCCAAGCTCAGAAAGTCCCAGGACGAAATCGTAGAGATGGCGGTAAAAGCGGTAAAGCACGCCAGACAATATACTGACGATGTGGAGTTTTCCTGTGAAGATGCCGGTCGTACTCATATCGATTACTTATGCCGTATGGTTGAAGCCGCAATTAATGCAGGCGCTACGACCGTCAACATTCCAGATACCGTTGGTTACACCACACCAACTGAGTTCGGCGGTATTATCCAACAGCTGTTCAATCGCGTTCCGAACATCGACAAAGCAACAATTTCTGTACACTGCCACAACGACTTAGGCTTAGCTGTTGCGAACTCATTAGCAGCCGTCGAGCAAGGTGCCAGACAAGTTGAGTGCACTATTAACGGTATTGGTGAGCGCGCGGGTAACGCATCACTTGAAGAGATAGCCATGATCTTACAAACCCGTAAGAACATGTTGGGCTTCGACACTAATATCAACTCTACCGAAATCTCACGTACCTCAAAGTTAGTGAGCCAGCTTTGTAATATGCCGGTTCAGGCCAACAAAGCCATTGTGGGCGCAAATGCGTTTAGCCACTCATCAGGTATTCACCAAGACGGTGTCTTAAAAGCGCAAAATACCTATGAAATCATGACACCAGAAAGTGTGGGCATTAATAAGAACAATCTTAACCTAACGTCACGTTCTGGACGCCATGTTATCAAACACCGATTAACAGAGCTTGGCTACAAAGCAGAAGACTATGATTTAGAGGCGGTATACGACGCATTCTTGAAGTTAGCAGATAAAAAAGGCCAAGTGTACGACTACGACCTTGAAGCCTTGTTGTTCTTCGATAGACAGAAACACGACCAAGCACATTTCCAGTTGCTTTATCTTCAAGCTAACTCTGGCCGTGAGATCATTCCAAGCGCCACTGTTAAAATGAAAGTGGGCAGTGAAGAAATTACTCAATCGAGCATTGGTAATGGCCCTGTAGATGCTGCGTATAAAGCCATAATGTCTATACTGGGTCACGAAGATTTAGAAGTGGTGGACTTCAAATTAGATTCAAAAGGTGAAG
>Ga0115005_10000243_pt1 | contig 41409 bp, 36 predicted proteins | sample ArcOceMetagenome_FD_87163 | JGI IMG/M metagenome (GOLD analysis project Ga0115005, IMG submission 87163) | Marine eukaryotic phytoplankton communities from Arctic Ocean - Arctic Ocean - Greenland ARC118M Metagenome | ecosystem: Environmental > Aquatic > Marine > Oceanic | place: Arctic Ocean... | reverse complement strand
TTTTTTATAAAGAAATTGGCTTCTCTAACAGCGATATCGCGACATATTCAAAACTACTCAACTGGTGGGTAACGATTATTTTTTCTCTATTAGGTGGCCTTGTTAATATTCGCTATGGCATATACCGGGGGCTCATGACTGCCGGTGTGGCAATGGCGGCGTCAAACCTTCTCTTTGCGCTTATTGCGCAAACAGGTCCCTCTACTTCTCTACTAGCGGTAACTGTAATCGTTGACGGCTTTACGGGCGCGTGGAGCACGGTTGCGATGGTCGCTTTTATATCGCTGTTATGTAACCGGGCTTTTAGCGCTACACAATATGCACTAATGGCATCGCTGAGCGTTGCAGGGCGAACGTTGGTTGCCTCTAGCAGTGGTGTAGTCGTAGACAGTTTGCACGGTGACTGGAGCTTATTTTTTGTTCTAACTGCCGCAATGGTAGTCCCAAGCCTCTGCTTTTTATACGCTATTCGTCACCATATCAACCGGGTTGAAAGAGGATAATTTAATCTTATTGCCTTGCAAGTTCACGAGTGTTATCTACATTTAAAATAAAGGTGTAGTTTTAAAACTAGCTACCAAGGAAGAATATTGAGTGCAGCCAAGGTTGACCATGTAAAGAGCAAACCATTAGTGAAAGTCCTGAAGTTTACTTTACTAAAAGTAAACTTCATCGCAGGGCTTATTGCGCTGATAACCGTTATCTTTTTGATAAGTCTCGTTAACCAAGAGGAGCGCATCGTAGCGAGCCTAACAAAAGGGCACGCCATTGAATCCGACATTCTTGCTGCTGAGCAGCACATCAACCGCTACAATCTCCGTCACTTCGCTGACTCCCCTACTGCAACGGCATCGTTTAATAATCTTAAACTACCGTTAAGCGTAGCCCATCAGAACTTACGGCTTTTCTTGGAGACCGAACTCGGTGTCTCTGGGGTTGGCAAGATCCTCAATAAAGAAACGTTTTTAACTGTATCCCGTAATTTGGGCGATGGTTCAGACGAGCAAACTACGGTCAATGTATTTAATTTAGTACATACTCTCGTGGAGAGCCCACCGAATATAGCAGCTCTTTACGACACCAGTGGATTGACCCTACTCCCCCTGCTGACGCTCATCCAAGACCGAGAGAGCGCTAACCTAAATAAATTACAAGGCCTTTACAGTAGCTTCTATCTTACCCTTATCCTAGGCGTTCTAGCCCTGTCATTATGGTATTTTGCGGCTTGGTTAATCTACAAAAGACATACACGTAGTGGTAGCCATAAGTTTAGTAAGTCAAAGTTAAGGGTGACCCCAATAAACGATGATTCCGAGATGCAAAATAAAGCATTTTTGCAGCTTATTAGCCATGAGTTTCGCGCACCGATAAGCGCAATAATAAGTGCACTTGAGCTTATTCCGAACATGGAGTCTAAGCGTTCGCATTTAATTCAGCAGGCAGAGCAGTCCAGCTATCGACTACTTAACCTTACGAATAATCTAACTGAGGTTCTTGCGACTAAAGCCGACGATAACCTTCAATTAACCAAAATTGACTTAATAAGCCTGCTTGATGAATGTATTTCACCTTTTTCAGTCCAAGTAAAAGACAAGAAAATCGAATTTAATATGCACTGCAGTCACAGTGTACCCCAGTATGTAAATACGGATCCTATTGCTATTTCAAAGGTGATAACCAACATACTTGATAACGCAGTGAAGTTTACGACCAATGGGCTAATTGATGTTGCCATTACAACCCAAGTCAAAAAACGAGAAATATTCCTAGTCGTCGTTATAAGCGATACGGGAATAGGCATTGATGATGTCATTCAGAAACGCATGTTTGAGAGGTTCTATCGCGGCGAACATGCCAACGTTCGGCGTTATCCTGGCGCCGGTATTGGGCTCTCTATTGCAAGCAAATGCATCGCAAAACTTGGTGGGGATATAGAAGTTTCAAGCACAGTAGGCGTAGGTTCCGAGTTTAAGATTTTTATCCCCCTTAACCCTGTCGAAATTAAACAGCCAGCAGTCGAAAACCCGTCTAACGCCAAGTTTGCGGTAGTTGATGATCTCGAAATCTCACGGCTACATTTACAATCTATTATTACCTCTGAGGGTTTTACAGCACGTACTTTTTCATCGGGTGCAAACCTTTTAAACCTTCACGATGAAATATTGCAGTTCTCCGGAATTATTGTCGACCTTTATATGCCTGGGATGAATGGCCTTGAACTGGTAAGAACGTTACGGGCGATATATAGAGAGAGGGTTCCGCCCATAATCGTATTATCAGCCACACCGGATATTGCAAATATCATCGCTACTAGCGAACTCCCAGTCTACCAAGGCTTTGTAAAACCAATCGACCGAAACAGGTTTGTCGATGCGCTTCGTCATCTAACCACAAATAGCAAAAATGCAGTGCCCGATGAGAAAAAGGCTCGAATATTAGTTGTTGAAGATGAGCCTATAAATGCTGAATTGGTCGAATACATGCTTCAATGTATGGGGCACGAAGTGACTGTAAGTTACACGGGCGATGATGCTATTAGCAGAGCCAATGAGTCCGCCTTTGACTGTGTTTTACTCGATATTAACCTGCCAGACATTAGCGGTTTGGAGGTTGCGAAAATACTGAAGGAAGGCCGTCCTGACCTTCCTGTCATCGCATTAACAGCAAATGCACATCGCGACGATAAAGAAGCCTCTTTACGTTCGGGTATTCGTTACCATCTTGTAAAACCCATAACCTTTCAAGAGCTTAAAAATACGCTTCGCTTGGCACTTTAACAAAGCTGAGCCGGTTTTACTCGTAAATACAGTATTGGTTTCGGCCGCTTTCTTTTGCTTTATAAAGCGCTTGGTCTGAACATTCTAACCAGGCCATCGCACTTTTAAAGTCTGCAGAGAATTGAGCAAGGCCAAGACTAACAGTGAAACTTATCGACTCTCCTTCGTGCTCAACCGTTAAACGCTGTGCCAGTTGGCGAATTCGCTCTGCAACAGCTCTTGCATCTTCTACAGTGGAATCATTCAATATGATTGCAAACTCTTCCCCGCCATATCGTCCTGCTAAATCGGTTTCCCTTACACAACGCTTTATTAGCGCAGCAAGCATTTGAATGACTTTATCACCGGCTTGATGACCGTAAGTATCGTTAATGCGCTTAAAGTGATCGATATCCAACATAAGCGCTGTACTTGGTTTACCTCTACGAACACACAGCTTATACATCTCGTCAAAGCGTTCTTGCCAATAGCGACGGTTAAAAAGCCCGGTGAGGCCATCGACGCGACTCGCTGTTTTCATCTCTTCGTTAAGGTGCTCCATACCCAACTTGCCTAACGCTTGCTCAGTTACATCGTATACAAGCATACAAAAGCGTTCAACTCGGCCATTATTTTCTACAATAGGAAAAATGGTTACGTTTTGGTACATAAACTCAGCGGCGCATGTAACGGGGCGATTACAGGTAAACTTGAATAAGAAAGGGCGCTGCTCCCATATGATGAAGACAGGGCTTTTCAAATTGAAGACCGGGTCGATTTTCGTTCTCAGCCATGCCTCATCTATCTCAGAAAAATGAGAAAAAATGCTGCCGCCAATGACTGTCTGTGCTTTTTTAGCGCTGTGGTTTTCTAAAAACTTGTTCCACACTTGTACTGTAAAATTACGGTCAAGTACCGCAATTCCGACCTCTATGGAATCAAGTAATTCCAGGGGCACCTGAGAAGCCGTACCTTCCGTGTTCTGGGTCAACGTTCTTGTTGAAGCATTCATAGACTCTCCTTACCACCGTTAGTGTCCATTTCATCACTTAATAAGCGTTCGTAAACGTGATTCATGGCATCTCCGGGAAATAGCAGCAGTAAATCAAACGAGATATCTCTTGCTTTAATAGCATAGCCAATCTCTATGGCCATTAGCTTACCCCACCGATGCACATTATCACTCAACAACGCTGACAAACCTTGATGTTGACCAAGCAACACTGGGTGAGTGTGACTGAATGCTACGCTTAATTGTTCAGACAGGCCGTTCAAGCACGCACCTATAAGGATATTAGACACGTCCATAAGCGCTTCTAACGCTAACTTGTCAGACGACGCTGACGGCGGGTATTTTAGTAGGTCAACGATATTTTGAGAGTTGGTGTCATTGAAGATCACCAGTGCTTCACCACTTATGCCCTCGCTGATAAATCCCTTAGAAACCGCTGACACGCTTTCGTTTCGATTTATCTCAGCCACCGCCATAGAGAGTTCGTTACTCTCTATGAGGTTTACATTCGGGATAGGTAAATCAATGAATTCCCCCAGTAGCTCAGCGAGGTTTTCCCCTGCTCGCCCCATAGCGATGTTCACCATTTCCCGACATGCGTCTAATTTATCTTCGTTGCTTGTCGGTTCATCTCGTGTATGAGGCGCATCATTTTTTTGCACTGTGTTTAAACGAGCACCTGACGAATGACCTTCACCACTGTAGATACCGTAAGACGATAATATTTGGCTAAGCTTTTCGTTGTCGATGGGCTTTCTGATAAAATCTAATGCACCAAGCGCCAGCATTTTTTCTCGTGCTTGTGCCTGCACATCACCCGACACAACGATTACCAAACACGGTAAGTCGAACTTACGGATAGCTTCCATTGTTTGATAGCCATCCATAACCGGCATATTGAGATCTAAAAAAACTACATCTCCTTTGCCTTCTCGAATAAGCGTTAGCGCCTGTTCGCCATTTTCAGCAAAAGAAACATCTACATCCCAATTATCAGGCAAACTACGCGCCATTTGACGCCTTGCGAAACCCGAGTCGTCGCAAATCAATATTGGAGTACTCATGGTAACTCCTTAAACTGCGACGGGGGCTTTAATGTGTGGATGTGACTGGTAGTTTTTTAGCGTGAAGTCGTCAAAAGAAAACCCAAAGATGTCTTTAACTTCCGGGTTTATTTCCATTGTGGGACGCGCAAACGGCTCGCGGCTAAGCTGCAGCTCCACCTGTTCAAGGTGATTTGAGTACAAGTGCGCATCACCCAGTGTATGTATGAAATCACCCGGCTCCAGATCGCAAACTTGGGCAATCATCATGGTGAGAAGCGCATAACTTGCAATATTAAATGGCACGCCCAAGAAAATGTCGCCGCTGCGTTGATACAGCTGGCAGCTTAGCTTTCCGTCAAGCACATAGAACTGGAACAGCGTGTGACAAGGGGGCAAAGCCTGTTTACCCATTGCCGCATTTTCTTTTGGAGAATAATTGGTGTCTGGCAAAACCGCTGGATTCCACCCGCTCACGATAAGACGTCGAGAGTCAGGGTTGGTTTTGATTTGCTCTACCACTTCTGCGATTTGATCTACCGATGTGCCATCGCCCCGATCCCAACTGCGCCACTGGTGGCCATAAATAGGGCCAAGTTCACCCTCATCAGTTGCCCACTCATCCCATATTTTCACGCCGTGTTCTTTTAAATAGGCGATATTAGTCTCGCCTTTTAGAAACCAAAGCAGCTCATGAATAATTGATTTAAGGTGGCACTTCTTCGTGGTCACCAACGGAAAACCTTCTTGGAGGTTAAATCGCATCTGATAGCCAAATACACTTAACGTACCCGTACCAGTTCGATCTTCCTTTTTCACACCCGTATCACGTACATGGCGCATTAATGCGAGATATTCTTTCATCGTTATTCTTATACTTATTTACTGTTCAACACGGCCTTTTCCACGCGTATATGCGCGTACTAATAATCCTATTCCTAAAGCAATCATAGGTAAACAAAGAAGTTGTCCTTGGCTTAGGCCCATTTGATATAAGCCAATATGAGCGTCGGGTTCTCTGAAAAACTCAACGATAAAACGGAAACTTCCGTAGCCTAATAAGAATAAACCACTGACTGCCCCTACTGGGCGCTTTTTAGCAGAATAAAGCCATAAAATAATAAAGAGTAAAACCCCCTCTAGCGCAAACTCGTAGAGCTGAGAGGGATGGCGAGGCACATTACCCGCATTCGGAAATATAACCGCCCATGGCACATCGGTACTGCGCCCCCAAAGCTCTGCGTTAAGGAAGTTTCCAATTCGCCCTGCACCTAACCCAATCGGTACAAGTGGCGCAACAAAGTCCCCTAATCTCAGGAAAGTCGTGTTCATACACTTCGCTCGCCAAAACAGCGCCGCCAATACTCCAAGTAATCCACCGTGGAATGACATACCGCCAGCCCAAATCTTAAAAAGATACAGCGGGTCGTCGAGGAACATGCCTAACTGATAAAAGAATACGTAACCGATACGGCCACCTAAAATAACGCCGACAAAGCTCCAGAAAAGTAAATCGCTGAGCTGCTCGCGACTCCAATTTGTTTGTGACAGGCGCTTTTGTGCCAATAGATAGGCGGCGATAAACCCCACAAGGTACATTAGACCGTACCAACGAACACTTAACGGGCCCATACTGAAGATAACGGGGTCGATACTGGGGAATACCAGATAACTGCTCTGTTCCATTACTTTATTCAATTCCTAAAATCATTCTAATACTTACGAGAACCAGCAAGCATGCCAACATCGCTTTCAATATGCGAACGTTCACGCGCTGTCCAAGCTTCGCGCCAATATTTGCGGTGAACATCGAGGTAGCAACAATACCAGCTGTGGCAGGTAAATAAACATAACCCAAACTGTGTTCTGGTACATCTATCGCATTCCACCCTGCAATAACAAAACTAGTGGTTCCAAAAACTGCAATAACTAAGCCGCAAAAAGCGGCGCAGCCGATAGCTGCGCGTACATTAACACGAAACCATACTAGAGCAGGCACCAGCAATGCACCACCACCTATGCCCATCAACGCACTTAGTAAACCAGCGCCACCACCGACGAAGGATAAGGTGCCGTTAGACGCTTCGTTTTCGGACGCTTTTTGTTTCCCGAATATCATTTGCAGTGCAATTAAAATAACTAGTACGGCAAAAATATCCTTTAAGAGCTCACCGGATATATGACTTGCCACCTGTGCGCCTATAATAGCGCCAACGGCAATGCCCAAGCCCGTGTAAAGCACCACTCTACGTTGAATATTACCGAGTTTGTAATGAGCGCGCGCCGAGGACATTCCTGTAAAAATAATGGTTGAAAGCGAAGTAGCAATAGCAACAGGCATGACGGTTTCAGTGGTCATTCCCATAAAGTGAATAAGCAAATACGACAGCGCAGGCACGATAATAAGACCACCGCCAATGCCGAGCATTCCCGCGAGAATGCCAACAACGGAACCTAGAATCAGACAACTGACTATGATAACAACGAGTGGGTCCATTCCTTACGCACCTGCTCGGATAAGGCCTCCAAGGCCCTTTGTTTCAAGATATTTATTCAAGTGCACAAAGACTTCTTCTTGATTCACAGAGGTAAGTGCCAGCGAAAGTAACTGCTTACACTCATCTAACGTGACTTTTCGAATAAGCCAGTTGATCTTCCTCAAGTTAAAACCATTCATACTCAATCGGCGGTATCCCATCCCCATTAACAGTAATGCGCCAGCAGGCTCACCAGCAATTTCGCCACAAATGGTCACTGGCACCTGATTCTGATTAGCTTTTTGCACCACATCGTAAAGCGCACCTAATACCGCAGGATGATAACTGTTGTAGAGACCTGCTACTCGCGTATTGTTTCTATCTACCGCTAGTAAATACTGGGTTAAGTCATTGCTGCCTACCGAGAAAAAGTCGACGTGCTTAGCCAATTGAGGTAATTGATAAAGTACAGAAGGTACTTCAAGCATGATACCTAACTTAGGTTTGTTCAGGGTCTCTCCTGACTCGGCTATTTCATCAGATATCTCGTAAAATGCCTGATTAATAAGTCGCTTTGCCTCTTGCACTTCAGACACGGTGGAAATCATTGGCAACATTATTTGTAGGTTACTTAGCCCAACGCTTGCTCGAAGCATAGCGCGTACTTGAACCAAGAAAATTTCAGGATGATCCAACGTTAGACGAATACCCCGCCACCCCAGAAATGGATTTTCCTCGCTAATTGGAAAATAAGGTAATGGCTTATCACCTCCCACGTCTAAGGTACGCATAGTGATGGGTAATGTGGGCGCAGCCTCTAACACTTGGCGATATAATTCGACCTGCTCTTGTTCTGAGGGGAACCGCTCTCGAAGCATAAAAGGGATTTCAGTTCTATAAAGCCCTACACCAGCACCAATTTGCTCAGCGTTTAATTCAACTTCAGCAGATAGGCCAGCATTAATATAGAGCGACATTCTGCAGCCATCTACGCTTTCACACGGTTTATCAGCCTCTGCATCAATCTTTTCGGCGATCGCCGACTCTTCTTCAATGAGCTGAATAAACTCTGTTTTTATGTTGCGCTCAGGGGAAATAATGACTTCACCAGAGTAGCCATCAAGCAGAATTTCTTTGTCTTCCAAAAGCGCTGGCGTTACATTTTGACAGCCCATAACGGCGGGCACGCCCATAGCTCTTGCTAAGATTGCAGCGTGAGAGTTGTTAGAACCTCGAATGGAAATAATGCCTTTGAGCTTGTCTCTTGGAAACTCGGCAAGCATTGGCGCTGAAACCTCATCAGCCACCAAGATACTGGCTTTTGTGATGACCTTCTCTGTGACTTTTTGACCGTTAGCTTCATACAAAATGTTGGCTAATATACGGTCTGATAAGTCAACAATATCAATGGCACGCTCTTGCATGTAAGGGTCGTCCATCGCACGAAAACGAGCAGCATAGCTTTCTATGACCATTTTCAGTGATGATGCCGCATCCCAACCTTCGCGAATTTTTTCCTCAACCTCTCTTCCCAAACTATTTGCATCGAGCAGGTGATGATAGAGCTGAAATATAGACTTAACGTCATCGGGAATGGCTTCATCAAGTCCATTAGACAATGCGTCCACATGACCTCGCGTTACCTCAACTCCTTTGCGGTATAATTGAATTTGCTCTAACGGAGAATCGGTCCGTTTTACCACCCAGTTTTTCAGGTTAATTGACTTGTCTAGCGACACCCCTTTACCAATCGCTAAGCCTGGGGAGCCTGCAATGCCCCGCACATTTTTTTGTCGGGCAGTGTTGTCATTTGAATTTGAGAGTGTCAGCGCACCGCGAATATCGGCATTAGTGATTTCCAACGCTAGCTGCGCGGCCAAAGTAACCAAGAACGCCTCTTCATCTTCGCTGAAGCGTCGCATTTCAGCTTGCTGGAGCGTAATAACGCCAAGCACACGCCTTTGATTGATGATAGGTGTGCCCAAAAAAGCGTTGTACTTTTCTTCTTTTACTTCAGGGTAGTGCTTAAACCTGGGGTGGCTAGGTGCATTAACAATATTGAGAGGTTCTTCTCGTTGTCCTACAAGACCAATGAGTCCTTCTGAGAAACCAATGCGAACTTGCTCTACGGCGTCTGGGTGAAGACCGTCGGTAGCTTTTAGTATGAACTCTTGCGCCTCGTAGTCAGCGAGATAGATGGAACAAGAGTCCACATTTAGCGTTTGCTTAACACGCGAGGCAAGCCGGAACAACGCCGTATCGAGAGCAGAAATTTGACTAATTTCCTGCACGATACGTTTTAATGTAGTTAGCATTGCGCCTTGCTGGCTTTGAGGGCTCACCGGTTACTCCTTGTTTACTCGCTGCTTACACCCGCGCATAGCAATCTTCCGCATGTTTAGCCGCGCCTGCGCTTTTTACCACGTTTGTGTGGCACTACGTTTTGGCGTTGTGGTGGACGATGCTGCGCAGACATAACCACAGGCGAGAACTCTTTCATTACTCGTCTGTAAACGTCTCGCTTAAACGATACAACGTTTCTTATCGGATACCAGTAACTTACCCACCTCCAGTCATCAAACTCTGGATGACCCGTTTTGAGTACATTGACATCTCGCTCGTTGCAATCAAGCTGCAACAAGAACCATTTTTGTTTTTGCCCTATACAAACAGGGTTGCTGCCCTGACGAATTAATCGCTTAGGCAATTTATATCTCAGCCAGTTGCGGGTAACACTTAAAATAGTGACATCTTTCGGTGTCAGCCCTACTTCTTCGTGAAGCTCGCGGTACATAGCTTGTTCGGCAGTTTCCCCTTCATCAATTCCGCCTTGAGGGAACTGCCATGAATGTTGACCATAACGTCTTGCCCAAAATATTTGACCCATTTTGTTGCAAATCACTATGCCCACATTCGCACGGAATCCATCGGCATCTATCACATAGACTCCCGGGCACACTATACTGTTATATGTTTTCATTCTTCCATAAACTATGCTCCAATCATAGCTTTAATGTTCGCCATCGCCGCTCAAATAGGAAATAACGACATTTATGCAACCCCCATCATCTCCGCCAACATCACCAGAAAGCCTTTTACAGCGGTGTCATGCTATTGCTGGTTTGTCATTGGGAGAGTTAGCCGAGATGGCAAATATCGCTATTCCAGCTAATCTTCAGCGTCACAAAGGCTGGCCAGGCATGCTCATAGAGAAATGGTTAGGGGCGAGTGCAGGCTCAAAACCTCAGCAAGACTTCCCTGAGCTGGGTATTGAATTGAAAACTATACCCATTGACGCTAATTTTTCGCCATTAGAAACAACATATGTATGTTTTGCACCGCTGCTCATGCCCCCAGGCATTACATGGGAAACTTCAAATGTGCGCAATAAATTACAGCAAGTTTTGTGGTTGCCTATTGAAGGAGATAGAGCCATTCCGCTTGCGCAGAGAAGGGTCGCTACCGGTTTTTATTGGCGACCCAATGTGCATGAAGATGCGCTGTTACGAAGCGACTGGGAAGAATTAGTTGAGCAAATTTCTACAGGACAGGTTGAGACGATCACCTCTCGTCAGGGCGTAGCGCTGCATATCCGGCCAAAAGCCGCGAACGGCAAAGTGCTCACAGATGCGTTAGGGCAAGAAGGCCAGCGCATAAAAACACGCCCGCGAGGGTTTTATTTGCGTAAGACATTCACCCACCAGATATTGTCAAACGCCTTTGGCGGTTAGCGGTGGCAGCGGTCGTGCCACCTATTTTAGCGTTGTCGTATCGAGGTGCTTCACCAAATAGTCGCTCAGAAACTTTTCTGAATTCACCCCAATCCGCTTTGCAACCGCTTCAAGCTTGGCGTCACTGCGCAGCAACACGTTTTTTGCGTATTCGAGGCGATAGTGGAAAATAAACCGCCTGAAGTTTTTACGCTCTGTCAGCTGTAAGGCCAATGCTAGCGATGTGGGGTCAATGTCAGCCCCCTTACAAAATTCATCTAGCGTTAAAAATCGCTTTTTGTACGCTTTTGAACCTATGGTGTAGCGCTCGGCCTTAGAGATAACACTACTATTCTCATAAGGTGACGCTTTACCTTCGTCTAACCGTTCATAGTCTAAAGGAGACGGCGACGTGCGTCGTATGAACGTTAGCGAAAACAGCACGACCAATAATGCCGTACCTATCATTAAATGATGAAAGCTTTCCCAAAACGGTACAGGGAAAAAGCCAAACGTAGCGGCGGTAACAAGCAAAATACTCATAAATGCCACTCCCACTAAACTTCCCATCACGCCAGCCAACTTGGGCATTTTTAGGTTTTTAATATCCACAGCCTGCTCTGGAAGATGCCTGTGATACATCTGAATATGCTCAGTAATTAAGATACCTATCAGCAATACGCTAAATCCAGTTAACAGCGACGCGGTATAAGCAGGCCATAGCAGTAATGGCTGACCCGTGGGGGAAGCTGAGAGCCACTGCTGTTTGTCTTCAATGGGGATTAAAAGCACGGTGCTCTGAAATACAGCGGTAATAACCACTGGCCACCACAATCGCTTTCTTGATGAGGGGTAAGCCAATAACATGGGCTTAATTGCTCGATAGCAACAGGTGATAGCTATAACCGCAAACACGTCTGATAAGCCATAAACAAAAGCAAATTCGGTAGCTGAAGCTAGGCGCAACCATTCATCTAACATGAAAAGAGGCCAGCAAATAAAAGCAGCGCTCAGCCAGCGCTTATTGCGTAATCCCTCTTTTCGCAAAATTAAACGTGCTAGCCCGAATACATAAATGCCTATCGACGCGTAGAGAATGTAACTAAAAATAGCTGAGGTCATCAGCGCCCTCCGTCCATGAGAATTACACTGCCTGCTGGAAACTTACCCATTTAGCCCGGCTACCAGTATATGTCGCGCTGCATCGCAACAGAACGCGTTCGTTCCATAATACGAATAAGCGTAGACAGTTTTTCCGCTGTCCATTTACGCACTTCATTGTGAGAATCAACCTCGGCATCATCTATCGACTGCTTCAGCATCAAGAGTGCGTTGAGCTCATCAATACCGGTAAGCAGATCTAGCCAGGGAGCACGAAAATTTCCGCGCTCTTCCACAAACAAGTCGCCTAAAAGAAACCCACTCCATAGAGTCTGCCTAAGCACAATTTCCACCGCGCTATAGTTAACAGGTCCCATGGTCTTGCTAAGCGGCATGCTTTGTTGAACTGTCTGCCATCCCTGCGACAACCACCCTTTTGCGTGCTCAAGCACAGGATGGTCGAAGCCTGTCGCCTCACTTTGCCAAGGTTTGTTTTGTATCAGGCTGATGGCCAAGAGTTTGATATCGGTCGCTTCGTTGTCAAAAAACAACTTTTCGGGCTCATGAGCATGCATCAACCCTGCCTGACGCCCTTGAAGATAACTAACCACAGCGGGATGCTTGCTCAATGTTTTACTAAACATGCTTTTCTTAGAGAGAAGATAGCGAAGGCTCTGCAGATCATCTTGCCATCCCCACTTTTCTGCATGAGCCACTAGCTTTTGATGCAGGGTTAATAATTCTGGACATTGCAACACCGGGAGATAAAGCGATACGCTTTGTAGCAGCAGTCGAACGCTTTTCGCAACTTCCCCAAGCATTTTAATGGACCCGCTTTCACAAAACACATGTTCATGATGCTGCCAATGGGCCAATGCGGTTTGTACAGCATGACAAAACGCATCTTCTGTTGTGGTACTTTCTTCTAGTGAGAGAAAGTCCGGTAAATGACGTATTTTTGCATTGAAGCCGTGGAGCAGTTGATACCCTTGTGCTGCTTTAGAGACATCGCTAAGCCTAACTGGCATATTGTTATTTATTAGCGCGGCCAGCGAAAACAGACTGTTTATATCGCCAGACATTAACTCAAGCTCTATCTCGTTAATCGATGAACTGGCCTTTTCTGTTGTCGCCTCGCCACAATCCAGCACGATTTCAACAACGCTATCGCCGATAGTGACCACGTACGCATTTCGCGTGAAATGGGTACTAAACTGCTTTGATAAGCTGGCATTTTTTGCAGCTATATCCCACCCCTGCGGCCACACGTTATTATCGAACAAGGCCAAATCAGGACCTGAGTTTTCCAAGGCAACGTTATATTCCATACGTTTGTGTAAGCCGCCGCTTACTACACCGTTGGTCTTCAAGGTTTGCTCGTACTCACCGTTATTTCCACGAACTCTAAACCCCATTTTATTATTTTGAAAGTCGAGTTTATCCGTGTCGTAGTAGTCATTTTCCAATCGCATTTCGCGATGTGAATTGACGTTTATACTGTGGTTTTCAAAAAGAGGGAGGACCCGTTGAGTAAACGCTTGGTGAGCATCGTCACCTGTTACAAATTTTAATTCTATTTCTGACATGGTTGCGCAAGGCACAGCTTATGATGCTGACACCATACCTCTGTCACATACTTTTCGCAATACTACAGCGTTTTTCTGGTCTTCTAAATTTAGACAAAAGTGGAACAAACTTGCCTTTATGGCGGTCAACCAATACCATCTTCACGTTTTAAATTCTTAAATTGGACTTCATATGATTCGAAAGTGGTTAGCAGCAGCCCTTATTGCATGCTCTTTTCAAGCATTTTCGCTACAAGATACCGCTGATTTAGAAGCGTCTTCATCACACTATATAAGAGATGATTTGTTTATCTTTATGCATACCGGACCTGGTCGCAATTATCGCATTCTAGGTTCAATTGAAGCCGGGACGCCTATTACTGTTCTAGCAAGAGACAATGACGCTGAGTTTACGCAGGTTACTGATCCTGAGGGTCGTAAAGGCTGGGTAGAAAGTAAATTTGTGTCTAACACAATGTCACAGGCAGAACAGCTACCCATCATTAGCGAAAAGCTTGCTCAAAGCCAAAGTGGTCTGCAGTCGGCACAGTCGGAAAATGCAAAGCTTCGTCAGCAGCTTAACGACGCTCGTCAGCAGGTGTCTAAGCTTACTACTACCAATGACGAACAGGCATCTCAAATTATTAGACTTACCGCACAAGTTGAAAGTGCAAGCAAGGATGAATTGGTGACATGGTTTACCCGTGGTGGCATGGTAGCCGGTATCGGTATTCTACTTGGCGTGTTGATAACCTACCTTCCAAAGCGCAAACGTCGAAATAGCGAATGGATGTAACCTGAACGCATTTTGGCGTCGCCAGGAACAAGATAGCAAAAAAATGGCCAGCATACTGCTGGCCATTTTTATTCGTGAAGCATTATTCCCTTTATTTATTCATCATCTTCAACAAGGGTCATCAGTGAGGTGTTACCACCCGATGCTGTTGTATCGATGCTGATCGTTTTTTCAGTCATCAAACGCTGAATAAGGTTATCGTTATATTCTGCTGTGATAACAGGCAGTATTGCGCCTTTGCGAGATGACAACATAGCCGAGATTCGAGCTGTACGTTCAGTGCTTGAATCTACTACAACACCTGCTAAATCTTCATCCATCAATAACGTATCTAAGTGAGCTAGACGGGCCACTTGGAACAAACCTTTAGGTGCACCCGTCGATTCAAACTTGTTCTGAATTTCTACCGCTTCTTCATAGAAAATCTCAGATACCACTGACACTACTGGGTTGCCGGTTGAAAGTGCTGTTACTACAGACAACAACCAGTATTCAAACGTTACTTCTTTATCGGCAAAACAGACCAGAATACCGCGCGGCTCTAGGTAAAGCTTGTTCGACTCACCTGTTGGCCCTGGCAGAACTTGTGGTTTAGCGAGTTTGCGCTCAACGCTTATTAGCTGCTGACGGGCTGTCGCCAACGTGCGGTTTAAATCATCTGCAAGCTCATCAACGATGTCGACTTTCGCGATTTTCGCCAGAAGCTGACGCACCATCGAAATACGGTCATTCAACGGCGTATGACGCCACTGAACTTCTACTGCTTTGGCTTTATCCATTATCACATGCGCGCGCTCAGCAATCTCTTCATCACCTACTAGCGCTGTATCTGTGCCATCTACATCATCGATATGTGAAGGCTTAGGTGTCGCGCGCTCCATCATCAAACGAGATAAGTAGTTTGGACCACCTGCTTTTGGACCCGTTCCAGATAAACCACGACCACCGAATGGCTGAACGCCAACAATAGCCCCAATAATATCGCGGTTAATATAAACGTTACCTGCACGGCTCTTTGCGGCCAGTTCATTAGCGCGTTCTTCAATGCGCGAATGAATACCCATCGTTAGGCCGTAACCTGTGCCGTTAATTTGCTCTAGCACGTTATCAAGTTCTTTCGACTTGAAGCGCACAATGTGAACCACTGGACCAAATACTTCTTTTTCTAGCACATCGATGTTCTTAATTTCATACAACGTTGGTGGGAAGAAGGTTCCTTTTTTAAACGTCGCAGGCATTTCCGAGCGATAAAGTAATTTCGCCTTATCTTCCATCGCTTGTTGATGGTCGGTCAAACTCTTCAACGCTTTTTCGTCAATAACAGGGCCAACATCGGTAGCAAGCTGTGTTGGGTCACCTACCGTCAGCTCTTTCATCGCGCCAATAAGCATTTCGATAAGATCGTCAGCAATTTCTTCCTGAACGTAAAGCACACGAAGTGCAGAACAGCGCTGGCCGGCGCTCTGGAACCCAGAGCGAATGACATCATCAACCACCTGCTCTGGCAGTGCAGTTGAATCGACAATCATACAGTTTTGACCGCCCGTTTCTGCAATAAGTGGTACCTGTTCGCCGCCGCGCTCTGCCAGCACCTGAGAAATAAGCGTTCCCGTTTGCGTTGAACCTGTGAACATTACCGCTTTAATGCGCTCATCTGGCAGTAAGGTTTCACCCACTTCTTTACCTGGCGATACAATAAGTTTTAATGCATCTTCCGGTAAACCTACCGAGTGCATAATGTCTACTGCGCGCTGGGCGATGATGCTGGTTTGTTCAGCAGGTTTAGCAATAACCGTATTACCCGTTGCTAACGCCGCGGTAACTTGCCCTAGGAATATGGCTAATGGGAAGTTCCATGGACTGATACACAAAACCACGCCGCGAGGTAGCAAACGCTGATCTTCCGCTAGTTCTTCAGCCCGTACTGCGTAATAACGGCAGAAGTCTACCGCTTCACGTACTTCATCTATACTGTCTTGCGCAACTTTACCCGCTTCGCGCATACAAATAGCAATAAGCTCGGCCATATGACGCTCAAGCGCATCCGCCGTGCGATTTAGAATTTCAGCGCGTTCGCTCACATCACGCTTAGACCAAGCTTCAAAACCTGCATCAACGTCATCTAACGCCTTACGCATATCGTCTGGCGTCGCGTAATGGTGATAACCAACAATGTCGCTGTGATCCAGAGGGTTTAATACGGGCGTAGCGCCTTCCGGTATTTCGCCATTGGCTTTGTAGTAGTCCTGCCAACGCTCTAGTTCATGTTTCAAAGCAGTAACAGCATTCGTGTCGGTAAGGTCTAAACCACGCGAGTTATCGCGCTCAGGCGCATACAGCCCACGTGGAGTTTTTATTAACTTGTTATAACGCACCTTCAAGCGCTGCGTTTTTTCTACTGGATCTTCGAGCAAAGACTCAACCGGTTTTTCGTCGTCAACGATGGCGTTTACAAACGACGAGTTCGCGCCGTTTTCAAGAAGACGACGTACTAGGTAGGCCAATAGATCTTCGTGTTCACCCACAGGCGCGTAAACGCGACATTGAATCTTATCCTGTGTTACCACCTGATCGTAAAGGGTATCGCCCATACCGTGTAGACACTGGAACTCAAAACCTTCTTTGTCATCACCAGCAAGCTCAACAATCACCGATGCGGTGTAAGCATTGTGTGTCGCAAACTGCGGGTAAATAGTATCGCGGTATTCAAGTAAGCGGTTTGCGCAGGCGTGGTATGACACGTCGGTTGATGACTTACGAGTAAATACAGGAAACTCTTCGAGACCTGCTTGCTGGGTAAGCTTAATTTCCGTATCCCAGTATGCTCCCTTAACCAGACGCACCATCAATGGGCGACCTACCTCAAGGGTAAGTTCACGTAAGTGCTCTATAACGTGGATTGCGCGTTTTTGGTAGGCCTGTACGGCCAAGCCAAAGCCTGTCCAACCGTTCAGGTCTTCATCGCGAAATACGGCTTCGATGATATCTAAAGAAAGTTCAAGACGATCCGCTTCTTCAGCGTCTACCGTTAAACCAATATCGTATTCTTTCGCCATCATACACAGCGCTTTTAAACGCGGAGGAATTTCTTCCATTGCGCGTTCGCGGTGTGAAAATTCAAAACGTGGATGAATAGCAGAAAGCTTTACTGAAATGCCCGGCGAACGCTTTGGTCCGCGTCCGTTAGCCGCTTTACCAATAACCTTTATCGCCTTCACGTATGCATCGTAGTAACGCTCAGCGTCGCGCATAGTTCGTGCGCCTTCACCAAGCATGTCGTACGAGTACACGTACCCTTTGGTTTCTTTCTCTTTAGCGCGGTCGACTGCATCCTCAATGGTTTCGCCCATAACAAATTGACGACCCATAACGCGCATGGCAATGTTCATTGCACGGCGAATAACAGGTTCACCCAAGCGTCCAAGTGTTTGCTTCAGCAGGCCAAACTGTTCTTTCTTACGCTTGTCGGCATAGTTCACCATATTGCCGGTGAACAACAAGCCCCACGCAGATGCGTTTACAAACAACGACTCTGAATTGCCAAGGTGCGGCGTCCACTGTCCTTGGGAGAGTTTGTCGCGAATAAGTTCATCTTGGGTAGCCTTGTCTGGCACGCGTAGCAAAGCTTCGGCCAAGCACATCAATACCACGCCTTCGGCAGTAGACAACGAGTACTCGTTCAAGAGTGCGTCTACGCCACCGTGCCCTTCTTGTTCGCGGCGAATTTGTAGCACCATCTTTCGCGCTCTCTCCCACGCGCGACTGCGCGCACGAGGATTAACTTCGGCAATAGGAAGAATTTGATCTACAGCCACTGACTCACTAATGCGATAGTAGTCTCTTATGCGCTGGCGTAGGGGTGAAGTTGTATGAAGTGTGTCGTTAATGAGCATCGCAACCCTTTCATAGAAATAGCTGTAATAAAAAGCGTTCCCGCCGTGTATGACTACTCACGGTTACATGGAAGCGTGGAAAAAACAAGCAAAGTCGAAACCCTGCTTTGACGTATCGTTAATCTTTAAACTTTATACTTTTGGATGAAGATCACGACGGCGCCAAATTTGCGCGGATGGTAGCACAGAAAAAAGCCCTGCCAAGCCCCTGTCAACAAAGTTTTTTCAAACCCGTGTCAAGCTGCATAGCCAGTGGGTTAGATGACATTTAATAACATGTCGCAGACACATTTTTTTATCGTTTTTCTTACTGCTTCACGAAGCCTTTAAATTGTAAAAAACATATGATTTTAGACACGTATTTTTAAGCTGTTAGAAAAAAGCATTTAATAAAAAAACGTCTACACTTAGGTAAAACTAGAATTAATAGTTAGGTTTTGCCTTATGTGGTTAAGAAAATTTAGTTTGATACAGCGCCTAGGTATCATCGCAGCGCTCATCACGCTGTTATTTGTTTTACTTACAGCGCTGGTTTTAAACAGGCACTACGAAGCTCTAAAACAAAAGTCATATGATGAAAATCAGCACCTCGTCGAAGTCGTTCACACTATGCTCGCCAGCTTTGCTGAGCAAGAGGGTGTAGCTGAAGACACGGCTAAAAGTCAGGCACTCGCCGCCGTCAAAGCCCTCAGATACGACGGCAGCAACTACTTTTGGATCCAAGATCAAACCCCCTCCATGGTTATGCATCCAATCAAGCCAGCGCTCGACGGGCAGGATCTACGCACTTTCAAAGACGGCAACGGAAAGCCATTTTTTGTTGAAATGGCACAAAGGGTAAAGGCGCAAGGCGACGGTTTCGTTGATTACGTATGGCCACTCCCAGGTGAAGAAGTCCCAACAGATAAAATCTCTTACGTGAAAGAATTTAAACCGTGGGGTTGGACGGTAGGTTCAGGGATTTACCTGACAAATCTTGAAAAAGAATACGCCCATTTGCGTAACGTCATTATTGTATTCTGTGTGGTGAGTATTATTTTAGTGGTTCTGCTTATTTTTGTTATTGGCGGCAGTATTGTAAAACCGGTTCAAGAAGTTACAGAACGGATGAAGGATATCTCGCAAGGTGAAGGTGACCTAACCCGTTCTCTGCCAGAATCAGGGCAAGACGAAATTACGCGATTAGCACGCTACTTTAATGAATATACTGAAAAAATGCGTCAATCCTTATTGGGTATTCGTGAAAACATTAATTCGCTCACTCAGCAGGCAGAGTTAGTAGAGTCGTCCAGTCAAAACAGTAACGCGCAGGCCCAAACACAGAACGAAAATATGCTTCAAGTTGCTGCGGCAATGGAAGAGATGACAACGCAGATAAATGACGTGAGTAGCAATGCCGATTCAGCCGAGAAGAGTACTAGCAGCGCAAGAACAAATGTGCAACAGGGTGCAGCGGTAGTAGATAGCACTGTAGAAGACATTCGCTCATTAACCTCTGATATTGAAAGTGTTAGCCGTGTGGTAACTGAGCTGGCTGCACAAACAGAAAGTATTGGGGCGGTGCTTGATGTAATTCGGGGTATAGCTGAACAAACCAACCTACTGGCTTTAAATGCTGCTATAGAAGCGGCCCGGGCTGGTGAACAAGGTAGAGGTTTTGCTGTCGTCGCCGATGAAGTTCGTACACTAGCCAGTCGTACAGGTCAAAGTACCGATGAAATACAGGCTATGATTGAAAAATTACAAAGCAACGCGAAAAGCGCAGTAGACGCTGTGAAAGTCAGTCAAACAGCCTCTACCAAAACCGTTGATAATGCCATTCAAGCAAATATAAACTTGCAAGAAGCCGACCGCTTAATGACAGAGATTGCTGATATGAGTAGCGAGATAGCAAGAGCCACTGAGCAACAGGCAGAAGCCGCTACCGAGGCCAACATGCGTATTAACGCGCTATCGGGTGCTGCTGATATTAGCCTGCGCACTGCAGACGAATTAGCGGCCGCCAGTCAGGCATTACGCAGCAGTTGTTTATCAATCATGGATATCGCAAACCGCTTTAAATTATAAATCGTGTGATATTAGCGTTCGCTATGGAAGAACGCTTGACCGATGCAGAGTAGATATATTTTTAAAATAAAAGTCTAAAAAGTGGCTGGCCTTTACTTTCGATAAGTAAAGGCTGCCTCACACACCGCTTCCTATGTTAAATAGGCTACCTCAGCGCCAAGTTGTAGGGCAACTTCAAGCATTTCAAATTTGAAAAACGATATGTCGTAATCAAGCTCTACAGTGTTGATTGCAAAATAACCGCTCAATTAAACATTCTGTATGCTCGCTACGTATGGAAGATTGCTGCTGTCTGCATTACACTGATTGGAACCAATGTTAGCGGTCTTTCGCACGCTTTCTGACGATTTCAAGAGCAAGCGCAAAAAATGAAGTGCAAAAGCAAAAGTTGCCAAGTGCTTTAATATCAAGGAGTTGAAATATGAGTAGTGGTTCAAAGGGTAAGCCTATTTTACTGTGGGTTGTTGGTTTTTTTGTGTTGTTGTTCCTTGTGTACTTTTTGTTTGCCAACACCATTATTAAGTCGATTCTTGAGTCGAAATTGGGCGAGTCCTATGGCGCTGAAGTTAATATCGATGAATTCGACCACTCCCTTTTTCCCACAACGGTTACACTTAAGGGTATTGCGTTAACTAACCCTACCAAGCCTTCTCACAATCAAGTGTTCGTAGGCGAGGCTAATGCCGATGTAGAATTAAAGCCTCTGCTTGATGATCAAGTTATCGTAAACAATCTTAACCTGCTAAAGGTACGATTCGATACCGAGCGTCCTTCACAAGGCGAGGTTTATCGAGTCCCACAGCGCTCATTGTCGTTTAACGAAATTAAAGCAAAAGCGAAAGAGGCTGTCCCCACGGTAGATGAGCTACTTGCTAGAAATCCATTAAAAACAACAGCGGCGATTGAAAACGCCAAAGCTGCTTACGCTACTTATGGTGAAGGCCTTAAAGCTGACTACGAATCACTTCCTGATAAAAAACGCATTGAATACTATAAAACTCAGGTTGCACAACTGAAAGAGACCAACTACAAAGACCCGCAAGCATTGGTACAAGCCAAGTCGGCATTCGACAAGTTGAAAGAAGAAATGCAGGCCGATCGCGCGCTTATAAGTGACTTTACTGAAAAAGCGAGCGACGCCAAGAAAGCATTAAGCGAGAGTGTTGAGGCACTTAAAAAAGCCCCGCAAGAAGATTACGCCCTGCTTCGAGGTGTTATAGCTGGCGATCAAGCTGCCCTTTCGCAGGTTACCTATTTCGTATTTGGTGACAAAGCCGCCGAATACACAGAATACTTGATGTCTGCAATGCAAATTGTGATGCCGCTTATTCAAGGGGAAGAAAAAAGCGAAGCACCAACCGAAGTGCCCTCAATTCTTGTAAAAGAAGCGAACGTGTCAGTGCTATGGCAAAACGAATCTATTACCAGTAAGTGGAATAACATTACTAACGTTCACGAAGTCTTTGGCACCCCTACTACTTTTACTATTGAGGCAGCGGGTGACTTATTAAAATCATTTACCTCTAGCGGTGAATTCTGGATTGACGGCAACGGTGTTGATGCCAGCCAAGTGTGGCAATTAGCCGGCGTAAATATGTCTGACATTCCATTCAGCGGCAATGAAACGCTAAATGCTGTGCTGAAGACTGCCTTGATGAAAACTAATGGCTCGATGAATGTAACTGATAACATGCTTACTGGTACAGGCGAAGTTGACCTTGAGCAGCTTGTTATGGAAGCAACAGGTACAAGCGACGTTACCAGCGCTATCGCGCAAGCGCTTCAAACTCTCACGAGTTTAAATATGACCATGTTGCTTGATGGCACCCTTTCAGACCCCGACTTTAATATAAAGTCTGACCTTGACAACAAGTTGGCTAAGGCGGCGCTTTCACAGCTAACCGCCAGCCAAAAAGATAAGCTCGATGAACTTAACAACAAACTCAACAGCATGATTAGCAGCGAGCAGTCGCTTTTATCTGGTGAACTCGTTGATGTAAACAGTATGCTGAGCGCAGCCCAAGGCGACAGCGCCGCGCTTCAAGAGCTTCTTCAAGCGCAGCTTAGCAATGTTGTAGATCAGCAAAAAAACAAATTGCTGGATAAATTAAAAGGGAAATTTGGGCAAGGTGAGTAAAGCACCTTTGACTCAACGCCGCTTCGCGGCATAATAAGACACAGCAGAGGCATCGCGCCTCTGTTTTTTTCCGCTCAACCATATAGTCAGGTGAATCTGTGTTACAAGGTAAATGGCTTCCTATTGTATTGTTAGTACTGTTAGGTTTACTGCAATACAGACTGTGGTTTGGAAAAAACAGTATTCCCGATTATTTCAACCGAAAACAAGAAGTTCAATCGCAAGCGCTTCAAAACGCGAACCTTGCCCAACGCAATGCCTTACTCAAAGCCGATATCAATGATTTAAAGATAGGGTTAGAGGCTATTGAAGAAAGGGCGCGAAACGAACTAGGGCTGATAAAAAAGGGAGAAACCTTTTACCGTATTTTGCCCGCAGATTCTAAGTGAAAAAAATGACATCTCCCCGCGTTGTTGCGGTCATCCCCGCAGCAGGAGTTGGTAGCCGAATGCAAGCTGACCGCCCCAAACAGTATCTCACGTTAAATGGCAAAACGATCCTTGAACACACGATTGACGCATTGCTGGCGCATCCGCAGGTTGACGACGTTGTCGTTGCAATAAGTCCAGGCGACGCCTACTTCGATAGCTATAAATTACGCGATAAGCCTATTCGCGTTGTTGAGGGCGGAAAAGAACGTGCAGATAGTGTGCTTAACGGCATCATGATGCTAAGTGAGAACGACTGGGCTTTGGTACACGATGCCGCAAGACCCTGTGTAGAAGATACCGACATTACTTCTCTTATCGCATTAGTGGGCAGCAAAGACGTTGCTGGCGGTATTTTAGCTACACCGGTTAGAGACACCATGAAACGTGTTGCCTCTTCAGGCAATGTGATTTCTCATACTGAGGACAGGGATGGCTTGTGGCATGCTCTCACACCGCAGTTTTTTCCTGCAAAATGGCTAAAGGCTGCTCTTTTAGATGGATTAGCGCGTGGCGCTAATATTACTGACGAAGCATCAGCTATGGAGCTTGCGGGTTACAAGGTGGCATTGGTAAACGCGAGCCCGGCGAATATCAAAATTACGCACCCGGCAGATCTCCCTTTGGCAGAATTTTATCTTAAGCAAAAATTTAGCGCACACAGCTTTACAGAAAAAAGTGATAGCGCGAGAAATCAAAAGGCACAATCATAATGCGAATTGGACACGGTTTTGATGTACACAAATTTGGTGGCGATGGCCCCATCACAATTGGTGGAGTGAGCATCGATTATGAACAGGGACTCGTTGCGCACTCTGATGGTGACGTACTTCTACATGCGCTTTGCGACGCCATGTTAGGTGCCGCAGCACTAGGAGATATTGGCAAGCACTTCCCGGATACTGACGAAGCATACGCTGGTGCAGATAGTCGCGTGTTGCTCCGTCATGTCGTTACTGTAGTCAGCGAAAAGGGCTACAGACTCAGCAATGCAGATATGACAATTGTTGCCCAAGCGCCTAAAATGGCGCCACATATAAGCCATATGCGTGAAATTATCGCAAAGGACTGTAACGTAAACCTTGACGATATCAATGTTAAAGCCACCACTACTGAGAAGCTAGGCTACACTGGGCGCAAAGAAGGCATAGCCGCCCATGCTGTAGTACTACTGGAAAAACTATGAAGCCGCTACACACTGACCACTGGCAGTATTATTACGCAAAACCTGTATCAACGGGCATTTTCAAATTTCAAGCTGACGACTTTCAAGTTGTAGAAGACCTTGGCTATATGCCGTGCGGTGAAGGCGAACATCAATTCGTATTTGTTGAAAAAACGAATACCAATACCGCTTTTGTTGCTGAGCAACTGGCTCGCTTCGTAAATCTTCCTTTGCGCCAAATAACCTACGCTGGTCGCAAAGACAAATATGCGGTTACTCAGCAGTGGTTCGGTATTCACGCACCGGGCAAACCGGATTTTGACTTTAGCAACTTTGAGTTAGAAGGCGTTAAAGTACTAAAACAAATACGCCACAATAAAAAACTACGTACAGGTCAATTAAAAGGTAACCACTTTACCATTACGTTACGTCAGGTGCTGCATCCTGAAGCGATTGAGGAGCGCCTGCGAGAAATTGAAAAGCACGGCGTCCCCAATTACTATGGTGAACAGCGTTTCGGCGTTATGCGTTTAAATGATATGGGTGAGGTTCAACGAGGTGGTAATCTTGTCATGGCCGAACGCATGGTAAATGGCGAAACCATCAGGCACCGCAATAAACGCTCTATGGCACTTTCTGCGCTGCGTAGTTGGTTATTCAACGAGATGTTGTCTGCCCGTTTAGAACAAGGTCTGTTTGACAGCGTGCTCCAAGGTGATGCTTTAGTTCTTAGCGGTTCAAATAGCTTTTTTATAAATAATGGGCCGACAGGCTCGCAAGAGCAACAAGACGCGCAGGCTCGTTTTGACGCGAAAGACGTGTGCCCCTCTGCACCGCTTTGGGGTAAAGGTGCGCTCGTTAGTCAAACAGACGCATTAACCCTCGAGCACTCGGTAGCTGAACAAAATAGTGAAGTTATCGACTTTTTGAGCCAATGCGGCGTTGAGCAAGAACGTCGAGCAATAAAAATTTGGCCTTCACAGCTTGAATGGCAGAGTAAGGGTGATACATTTACTATCTCCTTTGCGCTTCCTAGCGGCTGTTTTGCAACGTCAGTCCTTAGGGAATGTGTGGAAACCTTATCCCCCATTAATAGGGTTTAAAAAACGAGTAAGCGTGGCGCGCAACCATTCATATCTCGCGTAGCTGTTAATAAGAATAAAGGAAAGTACGCAACATCATGAGAGCTTCTAGAAAAGGAGACGCGTTAGCACAACTGCTTTATAACGAGGGAATACGTTCGCAGGCAGTGCTAAACGCCATTGCTGGTACGCCGCGGGAGAGCTTTCTTCCCGATGCGCTTAAACACAAGGCCTATCAAAATACCGCGTTACCGATAGGCCAAGGACAAACTATTTCGCAGCCTTATATTGTTGCGAAAATGACCGAGCTACTGCTTGATAGCCCCAACAAACCTGAAAAAGTGCTAGAAATAGGTACGGGGTCGGGATATCAAACGGCTATCCTTGCGCAGCTTTTTGCTAAAGTGTTTAGCGTTGAACGTATAAAGTCTCTTCAGTTTCATGCGAAACGTCGAATGAATCAACTCGACCTTCACAATATTGCAATGAAACATGGCGATGGTTGGAAGGGCTGGGAATCGAAAGGGCCTTATGATGCCATTATTGTAACTGCAGCAGCAGCTAGTCTTCCGCAAGATTTGTGTGATCAGCTAAAAGAAGGTGGGCGATTAATTATACCCGTAGGTAACGAACAGCAATCGTTGCTTTGTATTGACAGGATTGAGGGTGAACTAAAAACATCGACCATAGAATCGGTTCGATTTGTTCCTCTTATAGCAGGAGAGCTAATGTGAAGCTTTTTGAGCCATGTTATGACATGGCATTGCGCTGGGCGCGACATCGTCACGCAACCAAGTATTTAGGTGGGTTAAGCTTCTCGGAATCCGTATTTTTTCCTATTCCACCGGATGTGATGCTTGCACCAATGGCGCTTTCCCAGCCAAATAAGGCTTGGCAATTTGCCTTTATTACTACCATTGCATCTATCTTGGGTGGCATTGCCGGTTATTGGCTAGGCTATTTCGCGTTTGACGCATGGCTTTCGCCGCTAATTGAGAACTGGGGTTATACGCACAAAATCGATACCGCCATGCAGTGGTTCAAAGATTATGGCGTTTGGGTCGTCTTTCTTGCCGGCTTCTCCCCTATTCCCTATAAAATTTTTACGGTAAGTGCAGGCTTTTTGCAAATGGCGTTCTTGCCCTTTGTCATTGCTTCAGCCGTGGGGCGAGGAGCCCGCTTTTTCCTTGTTGCAGCGCTGATGCGATGGGGTGGCGCTGCCATGGAACAAAAGCTACGACAATATGTTGAGGTGCTTGGCTGGATTGTCGTTGCGCTTGCAATCACCGCTTATCTACTACTGCGATGACATGCACAGGCAACTGCTATATTTAGGGTTGGCATTATTCGTTAGCACATGGGTAGCTGGCTGTGCAGGGCGCACAGCACCTGCCCCTGTGGTTCTTTTAAATAGTCAAGTTCCCGATGGCAGCGAAGAGTACATCAAACCCACCTATAAAGTTAAACGGGGAGACACCCTATTTGCCGTTGCTTGGTACACGGGTAATGACTACCGCGACATTGCAAAATACAACGACTTATCAGCCCCTTACACTATTTTCCCGGGCCAAACATTAAGGTTATCGCCCAGACTAGATACCGCTAGATCCCTCTCGCCAACCGCACACAAGACCAATCAGTCAACACCTCCGACCACAAGACAAGTAGACAAAAGTTTGGTTGACCGCCCTGCTCCACAGGCGTATGTTGAAAGTGAAAAAAATGTTAAACCACAAAACGTTAAGACTGTCAAGAAGCCGACAGGTGGTGTCAAAAAACAAGCACCAGCAGGTTTTCCAGACAACGTCAAAAGGTGGGTATGGCCCGCAAAAGGTAAACTTGTCGGTACCTTTAGTAAGTCGGAGTCAGGTAACAAAGGAATTGATATTGCTGGTGCTAAAGGAAGTAAGGTATTAGCGGCAGCAGATGGAAAAGTTGTTTACTCAGGAAGTGCACTTCGCGGCTACGGTAATCTGGTAATAATAAAACATACAGATACCTTCTTAAGTGCTTACGCTTATAACGACACTATTTTAGTAAAAGAACGAGAATGGGTGTCTGCGGGGCAGCAAATTGCAACGATGGGTAACAGCGGAACAGATTCGGTAAAACTTCATTTTGAAGTTAGGTATAGAGGGAAATCATTAGACCCTATGAAATACCTGCCAACATTAAAATAATAAAAATAAATATTAACAATAAAGACAAAGGAGATACGTCATAAGGTAAACCTTGTAGCAGGAGATTCACCATGGGTAAGTCAAACAAAGCCTTGGAATCAAAACCTCAAGATGACTTAGAAGTCATCGATATGCCAGCTGATATAAAAGCTGACGAAACCTTAATAAACGACGCTGACCTAGAAAATGATGAAGCCATTTTTAGTCAGGATGACCAACCTAAAAACCTAGATGCCACACAGCTTTATCTGGGCGAGATTGGTTTTTCACCATTGCTAACCGCAGAAGAAGAAGTTTATTTTGCGCGCCGCTCACTGAAAGGCTGTGAAGCCTCTCGTAAACGAATGATTGTAAGTAATCTTCGCCTTGTTGTTAAGATTGCTCGCCGTTATAACAACCGTGGATTAGCACTTCTCGATTTAATCGAAGAAGGTAACTTAGGGCTAATTCGTGCTGTAGAAAAGTTCGATCCTGAACGTGGATTCCGCTTTTCAACATATGCCACATGGTGGATTCGCCAAACCATCGAACGCGCAATCATGAATCAAACACGTACTATTCGTTTGCCTATTCATGTAGTGAAGGAACTAAACGTTTATTTACGTGCATCCCGTGAACTCTCTCAAAAGCTTGATCATGAGCCAACTGCAGAAGAAATTGCAGCAGCCCTTGATAAACCCGTTGAAGACGTTACGAAGATGCTTCGTTTGAATGAACGTATCACATCGGTCGACACGCCAATTGGCGGAGAAAACGACAAAGCGCTACTAGATATCATTGCTGATGAAAAAGAGTTCAGCCCTGAAGAAAGCTTACAAGACTCTGATATTAAAAGTAATATTGTGAATTGGCTTGAAGAGCTAAACCCTAAACAACGAGAAGTATTAGCTCGACGTTTTGGCCTGATGGGATACGAGCCCTCAACATTAGAAGATGTAGGTGCGGAAATTGGCCTAACACGCGAGCGTGTGCGTCAAATTCAAGTGGAAGCACTTCGTCGTCTTCGCGACATGCTGGGTCACCAAGGCCTTTCATTAGAGAACTTGTTCGACCAAATGAATTAGCAACTGCGCACTACATAAAATGCCAGTGTTGTAAGGTTTGTGAGAGTCCTACGACACTGGCATTTTTTCATCAAACGTGAACAAACTTGCCTAACGCACACCAATACGTATTTCACTCTACATCACTACTATTGCGCGAAACGTCAATCTATTGCTTTGACCTGTGTGTGGGCTAACGCCCCTGATTATATAAAAGCGCGACGCTCTTATATCTTCTCGTTTAAGCTCTTGTTAGCGTTACGAATGTGTAGTCATGTGGGTTTTTTTCATCAGCGCTATGGTGTTCTTTTGATAGTTCATTCCAATTTGCTGATGCTTCGTAGTCTGGAAACTGAGTATCTCCCGCAACCTCAAGCTCAATATGGGTTAAATACAAGGTGTCGGCTTTATCTAAGAAAGCCTGGTAGATGGTGCCACCACCAATGACCATTATTTCTTCAACGCCATTGCTGAGTGCTTTGGCTACCTCGAAGGCTGACTCGGGTGAATCAACAACGGTTGCGTCGGATAGGCTATAGTCTTTGTTGCTCGTGATAACAATATTTGGCCTGCCGGGCAGTGCTTTACCAATAGACTCATAAGTTTTGCGCCCCATGATCACCGCTTTACCAAGCGTGATGGCTTTAAAGTGTTTTAAATCAGCCGGTAAATGCCACGGCATATCATTATCTGCACCAATAATTCTGTTTTGAGCCATTGCAGCAATCATTGCTATTTTCATTTTTCTACCTTCACGCTAAGTTCAAGTTAAAGCGTTGGCAGTATAACAATATTGCCCCAAAAATGCGTCTTCACGTCACCAAAGTAAACCGTTTAGATTGATAGTAGAGATAGAGCTTTGAGGCAAAACATGAGGCGCTAAAATGCTTATAATTTATTGTCCTGAACGCACAGACTGGGTTAATAGCTAACACTAGACAAAAAAGCGTTGCAAACAATCTATGTGAATACAACGCCATTTATCATTACGATTTTAAGTTAGTATCTAGGAAGTCAAGTACCCCCTGATAAAGTTCTCGTCTATTACCTTCATCATATACGCCATGCCCTGCTTGCTTATACTGTAGATATACAGGCGGTTTACCCGCAGCAGTTAAACGTTCAGAAAGCGCTTCAGCATTTATTTCTGGAACACGTCTATCTTTTGAACCATGTATTAGCATAACGTTCGCTTTAATCTTATCGACATGATTAATAGGTGAATAATCGTGTAGCTGAGCTTGGTCATTTCCTAGTACTTTTGACAAGTAAGCTTTACCTCCCCAGCTATTTGGAATATCACTTTCTGTAAAGATATACTGCATATCGTATATTCCGACATATCCAATAGCACATTTATAGAGCTCTGGCGCTCTCACAACAGACATGAGTGCGGCGTATCCACCATAGCTAGCACCATAGGTACAAGCGTTATTACCATCGACATAGCCTTTATCTACTGCCCAGCGAGTGGCGTCATTAATGTCTTGTATCATTTTGCCTCCCCACTCTTTATAGCCCGCACGCTCAAATGCTGTGCCGTAGCCATCACTGCCTCTAAAATTAACTCGTAAGACAGCATAGCCACGATTTGCTAGAAGTTGTGTTTCAGGATCGTAACGCCAAAAATCCCGTGTACCTGCTTGATGTGGACCACCATGAATCATTACGACTAGAGGGGGTTTTTCCCCTGTTTTTGAATTATTAGGGAGTGTCAAATAACCATTAATCGTCATTCCATCCGAAGTTACAAACTCTATCGGCTTCATAGGAACAAGCATTCTAGGGTCGATCCATGAACTGTTAGCCCACACAAACTCAGCTTTAAGTGTTTCGCTGTCAAATAGGTAATACTCACCAGGATTAACGTCGCCAGCAACATGCACCAGAAGTGTTTTCCAATCCTTAGTTTTGCTAGTGATACGTACAGTTTGGTCACCAAAAGCTTCTGCTAATAATTTGTGAATAGAGGATGTTTCAGATTCGACTGTTGCGTACTCTGCTTTGGACTTGTCAGGATAGGTAATACCAACAGCTGGAATACCATTCTTGTCTAGAATGAAGTCTTCAATATCGGTCTTATGACTATCAAATATGGCCTTATATTCTCCAGAATTTAAATCTAGAGAATAGAGTGTGTATATCCCAGTCTCTCCTCTTCGACCACCTAGGAAAATTGACTTTTCATCCTCACTAGCACCAAGTGGGTGAAGATAACTATCCTGTTTAAATTTATCGCCAAGATTAGTCCATTTATCACCATCATTCTCTCGATAAGCTGAATGATAGTCACCGTTATTGTCTTGCCAGCTCATAAAGTTAACACTACCCGCCTTATTGGCTAATGCTCTGCTATAGCCATAAGGTAAAACGTCTACTTTTCTTTTTCGACCATTATAGACATTGAGCCTACTTATAACTGGTTGCTTTGAGCGGTCGTCGTAGTATTTATCCCCGCGCTTTGTCCATGGGTATTCGATGATTAGAATATTGTCATCATCGTTTTCAAGCAGACTTAGAATTTCTTGACTTGCCAATGTATCGTCTTTGTTAGACATACGACTGCCCAGCTTAGCGTCGCCTGCTCGAAAACCATAAAGTAGTTCTTGTTTGCTTCCATCAACATTTACACCAAACAACTCACCTGTAGGTATAGGTGCGTCTAAATAACTAAACTTTTCTGCGTACTCGAAAACAAGACGCTCTTCATTAACCCAATTCATGGTATGAATAATGTCTTTATTACCTGGACGAACACCACCGACTAAGGCGAGTGATTTACGATCTAGAATAACTAAGATGACTTTATTGTCGTAACGTACACGAGCAGCAATGTGCTTTCCGTCTGGTGACAATTTCATATCTAAATAGTCACCATGCTTAGTAAAATATTCGAGAGGCAATTCAGTAGATAAGGCACTAAATGCTGATAGGGACAGCCATGCAAGAAAAATCCATTTCATGTGTTTTCCTAATGTAATTATTATGATTTTTAAGAAAGATAACTAATCTGTAATATGTTTTCAATTAGGAAGATAAGAAAACCCACTAAGGGTTTTCTTATTTTTAGCCGGCGTGATGTCGCCAACTTGAAGTGTTACAACGTTTTTGCCTTCAAACAGGGATGCTTAATGTACTGAATACGGCGCCCATCAAAAACTCATGTATTTGGTGAAACTTCAGCAACTGTATCTTAGCGACGATACTCTACTTCAACATCGTAGTCGTCACTATCCACCCTTACACTTACAACTACTATGAAAAGTGAGATAAGCCTTTAAAATCAATATACACAGGCACTCAATCCAGTTCTCAAAGAAATTTAGTAAAAAGGTGAGAATACGCGTAGCGAGTAATTCAAAATTCTCACCTTTACATCGTCAAATGCTACTAAACCGTGACAACATCGTAGCTGATTGCCATAAATCGCCTGTATATTTTTGGACAAGGAACTTTGAAAAGAGAAGAGAAAAGCTAATCCTTGCTTTATATCAATCTAAGTTATTAAAACTTTAAATTGTTTTGCTTACACAAAACAAGCCCTGATAAGCAACATGGGGCAGTGGACAGCAGATAAGAAGTTTAATCAAAGACCGCTTTTCGCTCATAGTTTAAGTTGGAAAGCTAAGCCGTGAAGGTCCGCAAAACGTTCGCGGCAGACCACCATTGCACAAAGTATCCTTATGGCCCTTCAAGGAAATTCTGCTTTTCTGTTTTAAATACTGCTAATAGCGTTACTAAACATAGGTTTATTTAAATACAAGTTGTTGATGAGAACCTTTCTGCACATGTCCTCTAAAAACAGAAAGTATATCTTCCTCTAGCAAAACCATTTCATCAATCAGCTCCTCGTCTGTAAACGCTGAAAACCTCGGGTCTCTCCGAACATCAATAAGAGGCTTTGCTCTCGAAACGAAACGTCTAAACGCCTCTGCTCCGTTTATATCAAAGGCATAAACGAGGTAGGTGTCGGCAACAATAGTTTTTACTTTTTCAGTGTATGCGTATTCCATGTCAAAAACCTGTTTGCGATTGCGATACGGGTAAATCTAACTAACTTTCTTCGGAGAGGTAACTGGACTTGCGCACAGATATTCAATTTTGTGCATTGACTTTTCCGTCTTGTTTCACTGGCTAACTATGTACAGGCTTTCTGCATTTTATTGATGACTCTTTTCTCGCTAGGAATAAGCAGAAGACCATATTTTTCGATGACATTCATAAACCGTTCTATGTATTCACACCGGTAGGCATGATTTGGTGGTAACCACTCATCTAAGCCTTTAGCACCTTTTTGTCGATTAAGCGAAGCCTTTACCAGCAAAAGGTTTTCAGAATCATTTGCAAATGACTGACGCTTGTCGCGGGACCATTTATCGCCACCATGACCATGTGCAAACTTGAGCGGAACAATGTGGTCAAGGTCAAGCGCGGTTGAATCGGTGAATATGTCGCCTGAATACGGGTCATACCATTCACCCACGGCAACTTGACAGCCTCTATCGGTTTTAAACTCGACAGTAAGGTTAGATGTTGATATCAACATTTCGTGACGCGTGTTCTGGCAGTCACTATCATCATCAATCCAATGAGGCCAATCGGCTCTATCGTAGTCAGAGGTGAAGGCTCTACCTTCGCTTTGCGCCTCTTTTACAGCTTGTTGATATGCCGATGTTGCTTTGGGTAATCGGCCACCGCTCTCAAGGCAGGCTTTAATAGTACTAAAGCTTTCGAAACTCTTGGTTCGATTGTAGGATACACTAGACGGGTCATGACAAATGCCCGATTTGCTTTTCTTTACTTGGGCGTATGCGTCATTAGGAAACGTGCATGCGAATATAAAAAAGCTTAGTAGAACCAATATTGATGCATTGCGAATCATGATTGCCTTATTCTTAATTCTTTTACATTTACGCTATAGTGCCAAGGTTATTGATTATTATCACCTTTAAACGCCTTTCTGACTTTTCCGATGTCAGTAATACCGAACCCAAGAGGCTAGCACGAATCAGCTTTGATTCAGGGCTAATTGCCGTATGAAAAAAAATTAAATAGCTGCTTTTAATCCGTACTAAAATGGAGCTATTTTTTGCTATTGCCTTGACAACAGGAATGACCTCCAGCTGATATTAACAGCAACTATTTTTAAATTTTATTGCTTTGAGTGAGTTGACTCGTTGTATAGCCAAACGATCCCCCTCTTACATTCAAGATTCCTTTTTGAGCGAAACCCAGACCGTCACTACCGCGAAAGCGGTAGTCTCTTAAAGACAAACAGCGGACCATCATGGTTTAGGTTTTTAACTTTCTAGTTGCACTATAAGAGGACCGTTCGCGTCCAGAGTTTAAATTCGAACTGTGTGCAGTAAGCAGACATTGGTTTTTTCGTTTTATTGAGCTGAAATGAGCAGAGGTAGGTCCGCCATAAATTGAGTAGGCGCTTTTGGTGGCAAAGCGGTCAATAGTGTTAATACACCATCAAAATAAACGACTCAAAGGACTTACTACACCATTAGCGCCTTGCTGAAGAACATGAGTATATATTTGAGTGGTTTTTACATCAGAATGTCCCAGTTGGGCCTGAACTGTTCGGATATCTGCGCCAGATTGTAGTAAGTGGGTAGCAAATGAGTGCCTTAAAGTATGAGGCGTGATTGGTTTCGTCAAACCCGACACCAATACAGCTTGTTTTACTGCTTTGCGAACGCAGGTAGGATGAAAATGATGCCTTCTTATCTCACCAGTTTCTGGGTCTGCGCTAAGTTTATGAGAGGGAAACAGGAACTGCCAAGCAAGCGATTTATTAGCCGAAGGGTATTTTTTAGCAAGTGCATGAGGCATCCAAACACCGGCGTATTGCTCATTTTGTAAATCGAGTCTCAGGTATTCATCAACCTGCGCGATTTGATTTCTAAGTAGTGGAATTAGCTCCGTTGCCAAAGTAACGACTCGGTATTTTTGGCCTTTACCATTCCAGATTCTTAAACACTTATAATCGAAATCGATATCTTGCACGCGAAGTTGCACAGCTTCCATACTCCTTAGGCCACTGCCATACATCAAGCCAGCAATAAGATAGTAACGTTTATTCAATCTTGACATAAGCAGTTTCACTTCATCCTGCGTCATAACAATGGGTAGTTTGGGTTGACGTTTACTTCTGGCAAAATTCAAATTAAGAGAGAGTTCATTCTTGATAATGTGCTTGTAAAGAAACGATATTGAGTTTAATGCGGTGGCTTGAGTGCGCGGTGACACATTTGCATTTAACGCCAAATGTTCAAGATATTGTTCAACTTCATTATCGCCCATTGATGAAGGGTGACGTTTCCCATGAAAGTGAATAAATGCTGAAATCCATTTTAAATAAGTAGAGACAGTCCTTGGAGAATACTGCCTTAGCAACATGTACTCAGTGATGTGATTTAAGAGAGGAGACTTTGTTTTCATTATTTTCTATTTATGTGTATAAATATACAGTTATAGCAGCCTTTCCCCCATATTCAAGAAAACGACCCAATCGAGCGTTTGCATCCTAAAAATAAATAGCTTTATTTTCTTGCAGCCATTGTCTGCATCGGCTTTCACAAACTTGGTAATCATGGCAATATGGATAAAAACGAGCGGCAGCTCGGTAGAAAAACGCGCAATTTGCGCCTTATTAAATTGTTATGTGCCAAAGGATAACGACCCTCAATGAAATTTCATGAAGTTTCCAGTCACTCTTGCAGTCAAAGACTGTACAAATATGGTCCCTCGAAAAGTGCTAACAAAGCGTAAATTACTAGCCCAATATCTTCTTCTATATCCAATTTATACGGTTATTGCCCTGGCCGCTCTTTGTGGTCTTCTAGCTGTTGCCTTTGGTTGGTCATTTAGTTATGCGAAATCGTTTTTCTTGGTTTCTTCTATTTTTCTTGTCATATTGTTTTATATAATGAATTTCAGAACAATTATTCAAGCGTTATTAGCAAAGTAAACAAGCATTTATTCGGCATGGCACATAACAAGTCAATTAACGCACTCACTTCGTTCGCTGGGACGCATACACGCGGGGCGGCTGCGCCATTATGCCCCACATGTCTGCGCCCGTTATTGAAAAGTTATGTTCAATCAAGGATGAATTAAATTCAGAATATGAAAAAGATAGCTTTAAATTTTGTGATATTGGCCTTAAGCGTTCTTCTTGCATACTTCTGCCTTGAATCCATTGGAAATAATGAAGAGTATTTTTCAAGACACAACTCTCCGACAACCATATTCATCACTTCGTTGGTAGTAGCCAGCTGGTCCGGATTCAGCGTGGCAACAAGCCTGTTTAGTGTATTTCTGCCCGAGTCAAATTGGTTAAACAGAGAGCTTTCAGAGATACTAAGACTATCAGAAGGTCAGCGGCCGTATTTGGAAGCTATCGGATATATTTTTCTTGGCGTATTTTTTATCTTTGCTTCGGCGCCATTTATGGGCGATAGCCACTCATTGTTTATAAATCAGTATTTGATTCTGGCCTTTGTCCTAATGGTTGGAGTAGTTTGCTTCATCTGGGGTTTGCTAAAAGCCTTTTTGACATTAATAAGGTTACCCGATGAAGATTGAACATAACAACTCAATAAACTCACTCACTTTGTTCGCTGGGACGCATACACGCGGGGCGGCTTCGCCATTATGCCCCACATGTCTGCGCCCGTTATTGAAAAGTTAGCTGCCTTTGGAAAGATTCATGGATGTAATAGATATAAAAACATTTGTTCCAAGTAAGGATTACGAGATTTCTAAATCTTTCTACTCGGAAATTGGATTCAAATCAGAATACGTAACCGATGACCTCACGCTTTTTGAAAACGGAGATTGCCTTTTCTTTTTGCAGCGCTTTTACAATGAGGACATGGCCAAGAACTTCATGTTGCAAATCTGCGTTTCAGACATATACGATGCGTATGAGATATGTTCTAAGTCGGAAAACAAATCCAAGATTACGCCAATACAACAAGAATCTTGGGGCAAAGTTTTTTATTTATGGGGGCCAGTAGGTGAACTGTTGCACATTACGCAGTTGGGCAGCTAACAAAACGCTCAAGCCACTCCCTTCGGTCGCTGGGACGCCAATACCCGGGGCGGCTGCGCCATTATGCCCCACGTATCTGCGCCCCTTAGCTTAAAGTTATGTAGCTTGAAGGATATGGGCATTCACAATGCAGAATAAACTAGTCGAAGCCTTAGGAACTCTTCCTCGATACCTAGCATTTCAGTTGTTTTTTCTTACGTATGTGTTCTCTATCTTTACCCATGCATCTGCGCCATCTCCTAAAATTTATCAATCCGGGATGTTTTTTTATCTTCTCCCTTTAGTTATGGCTATGGTAGTAACACACTTTAGCTACATGTCTGCTAAAAGTGGTAGCGTAAGCAAAACACAGTACTTTCAAGTATTCGGGATTTTTGTGCTCTACGGATTTATCTGGCATGCTCTTTTTTAAAACGCTACATAACAAACAAATTATGGCACTCGCTGTCGCTCGCTGGGACGCAAACACGTGCGCGGCTTCGCCATTTTTGCACACGTGTTTGCGCCCCATATTTGGAAGTTGGTATGACTCCCTTTGTCAACCCTGAACGAGAGCTTCCCTGACATTCTTTCAGTCCATAATTAGCTTTGTTTCTCACTTAAAATAAATGAGCTAACGCACCGGATGAGGTAGTAATGTCGTCGGTTGGTATGCTGGTATTCGTAGATTACTTATTCATTGAATAAGCAGAGCTGACCTTACATGTTCCGCCGTAGCACCTTCTCATCAGTCTATGCTCGTGGGTCAATCACGATTAAGTGATTGCCATCATAACGCCCTCGTAGGTTGTGCCACACCCCGCGGCCTGATCCGAATGCGTTAGCTCAAACTCGTTTATCATGCAGGTACTCGGCTCAGTCTTAGTTTTGGATTAACCGGCGTAAGTACCACTTCCTTTGCAATAGCCCAGATGTATGCCGCCATTTCTCTAGCTATCGCCGTAATGATTAAATTGTAGTGTTTACCTTTTTTACTCATACGCTGATAGCGTTTGCACAGTCGCAATTGTGCTTTCCAAGCAATATCGACGATGTCTTTAGGTAAGCCTTCCTGCCTTAACTGTAGGTCGGTAGAAACATTGGCCGGATAACGATAGCTGTGCGCACCTTCAATCAGCAAACGCCTTGCTCGGCCATTTCCCGCTTTAGTGATAGCGCCTAAGTGACGTTTACCACCGGAGGATTGTTCGCTGGGCACTAAACCTAAATACGCCATGAGTTTTCTTGGGTGATCGAAGCGGTGTAAATCACCAAGCTCTGCTACCACACCAACGGCGACTAGCAATCGAACGCCGCGCATCGCCTGAATGGCTTTCACTACTGGATAATAACGCCACTGGTGTACGTGATGAGTGAGTTCATTGTCCAGCCGTTCTAGTCGACGAATGCGTTCCTCAATGGTTTGTAGTTGTTCCTGCAAAACGATTTGCTGGGCAGGATGAGGCAATATGAGTTCGGTAAGCCAGCGCAGATGCTTCTTGGACCAATTGGCCGTGCCTTCGTAACGAATGTTGTTGCGAAGCAGTAAGGCTTTAAGCTGATACTTGGCTTCTTTTAAATCCTTCATTGCTGCTTCACGGGCTCGGGACAAATCTCGAACTGCTTCATCCTCCGGCTCAGGCACATAGATGGGTGTAAGGTCTTCAGATTTTAGTGACCTAACGAGTTTAAGCGCATCCCTGCGATCGGTTTTAATTCGCTCCCCTGGCTTTTTAGGGATAAGAGATGGAGCCACGACATAGCAACAATGTCCCAAGCTCGTAATCAGCCGGTAAATCCAATAACCACACGGTCCAGCTTCATAAACAACGTGAAGCGTTGCGCCAGGATATTTGGATTCAAACTGGCGAAGCAGCTTCTTAACACTGACCTTAGACGAGGGAATACGCCCATAATGAACTGGTGTCGCTCCACGCTGTTCTTCACAATAAGCAACCTCATGAAACTCTTTATGCGTATCCAACCCGATAAAAATCATGCTATGTTTGTTCATGCTAGCCTCCAAATTGATTTAGTATTGAACAAACTAATAATGGACTCCGGCCGGCGCTCCGGTGGCTGAAAAGTTAACCCACGAAAATGCGGAGGCTAGCATTTCTCAGGGAGTCATTGTGTCTATGCTCCTAAGGTAAATCATACATGGAAAAATACTTAAGTGCGTTTAGCAGTGCTGCAACCAAAATTGGTAATGCTGCAAAGAAAACATCTGAAAACTATTCAGATAAACTCATTCCAGATGAACCTGCCTTTACGGCAGCATTAACAACAAGGATTATGGATAGCCTTGGGGGCTACTCGAAATCAGGAATTTCTTGGCAATCGAAGATTCTTACCAGTTCAGGGCCCAATACTGAAGAAAAAATTTATGGGGCAGACCTGCTTGGTGTTCTTGAATTAGACCTACCAGATTTCAAAATAAAAAAAGGATTTCTAGCGCAAGCAAAGAGACAAGAACCAGGAAAAAAGCTCAGCGCCAAAGAGTGGGAAAGGTTAATCAATCAATGTACAAAAATGCTCGGCTATACATCTGAGAGCTATGTTTTTATTTATTCTCTTAATGGAGTATTCATAGTTCCAGCCTTGAGCATTCTAGGAACGCAGAAAGTCGAAGATTTGCACACTTTACACCCAAAGAGAATTCAAGCCTTTTACAAAGAACACTTTATGTGTTTTGTTGGAGACTCGCGGTTAAAGCATACAGAACCTTACATTTTAGAAGAACTGAGAATACCTAGAATGCTTTCAATAGTAGGTAGCACGACCGAAGTAGAGCGAGATTTGTTCGATTAGTACGGAGCATAACAAGGCGCTTAAGCCGCTCCCTTCGGTCGCTGGGACGCATATACGTGGGCTGCTTCGCATTATAGCCCACACATCTGCGCCCCTTAGCTTAAAGTTAGAACTCAAGGAGGATAATTTGGACTCGGGCATATCTTCAGGAATAATTGGTGGTATTGCTGCGGTAATTATCGGAACAATAATTACCAAGATGGCAAAGAAGAAAACAACAAATGGTGAACTTAGACACGGTTTATTCATTTTAATACTCGCCATTGCTTGCTTAGCATTCTCTCTTTTTGCTGCCTGGGCGTACTTTTACGATGAAGATGTTCATGTAAAAACAAGTGAATTGATCGCTGTACTAGGGTTATTTTTCGGATTTGGTATCGCTGCTTTTGCTTGTTTTGCTGAGTACTTTAAAGTTAGGGGAAAGTTCGATTCCGAACAAATTGAATTCTATACGCCGTGGACTGGTCATAAAAAAGAGCGATGGAATGATCTCGTTTCTGCAAAATTTAATGCATCTATGTATTGGTACACTTTTCAATTTAAGTCTGGTAAGAAAATTAGATTATCATCTTATCTTTCGGGGCATGGTGAAGTTTTAAACTTGGTGAAAGAACGAGGGTTTGAGTTCTAACAAACCACTCAAGGCTCTCGCTCCTCTCGCTGGGACGCTAACACATGGGCTGCGTCACTTCGTTCCTAATTTTAGCCCATGTGTTAGCGCCCCTTAGTGGGGTGTTATAAGCCAAAAGGAATTTGAATTTGCTCTTCGATTGGTTCAACTCTGAAAAGCCAAATGTATACTTAGGTTCATTAGCTGTAGTTAATGACAGCAACATATCTAAAATAGAGTCGTTCTTTTCTATAACTGGAAATTCATTACGAGATCATATGCGCAAAAAACTCGAAGAGATTTTTTGCCTCCACAGTATTTCTACGATTAAGGAACCGAAGAAATCTGACATTGGCTTGGATGTCGTTATAGTCACACTGCACGGTGGCGAAGCTTTTACCGTTAATCTTGGAACGTCTGGTATACCTATATTTTGGCGTCCAAAAATTAAGTTAGTTTCGCGTCTATACAACATTAATCACGGCAAGACCGTTAAAACATTCAGTGTGTCTAAATCTGTGACATGGCGTGAATTCATTGCAAAGCAATTTAGTCTCAGAGGGCTATTCCGCTGGGGACCTCTTTACCATAATGAGGACATGGAAATCTTGCTTTATCATGCATGTCTTGAGTTAATAGATAAAATGCGTAAGGCTATTTAAACAGTGGCTTATAACACATATGAGCCTCCGGGCTGTCAATGAAAAAAGATAGCCCTTTGACCACTATTTCAAGATCAATACCGTAGCCTTTTTAGAACTCGTTTACTTCGTCTGTCATGGCTGATGTTAGGCAAATTGCCTACGTCAAACTCATATAGAGCTGCGCCGGTCACCGGCTCTTGTTGTTGCGCTTTTCAATTCCTTTTGACTGGCAACGGCACTAGACATTCATCGGTTAACCTTCCTCTGTCCTATTCAAATCTAAGTGGCTACATTGACCAGTTAGTATCAGGTTCAGTGAAGGTGTAAGCAAATTCGTAAAAAGGTGGAGATGCGCAACAGTTTATCGGGTGAATCATCGATTTTTTATGAACAAGAATGTTATTTTCATTATCAATAATGCAGACGTAAAGCAGCCTTGTGTGGAGATCGATTCCACAATAGTACGGATGTGTATTAATATAAAAGTTCATTGAGTTTTCTCCCTTGGTTTGGTCGCCTATTAGGATAAACTCAGTTTATGCTGATAGGGAGGAGGCTCAATGATTATCAAACAACTGTTGTCGCTCACTGCGTTCGCTTGGATGCATACACGCCGAGCGGCTTCGCCATTATGCCCTACGTGCCTGCGCCCGTTATTGAAAAGTTAGTTGCCTACGGGAAATTTTTGCTTTTGGTGTAAAACTCGAAGAATGTGAATAATGTCGTCTTTTATTAAATATGAAACAATCCTTGAATCCTCTGCGATTATTAACAGTCGTCCCGGTACACCCTCTCTCACCTCTCCCATAAGAGGTTGCTGATTCAAGTTTTCAACTTTTTTCTCA
>Ga0115005_10000241_pt1 | contig 41551 bp, 39 predicted proteins | sample ArcOceMetagenome_FD_87163 | JGI IMG/M metagenome (GOLD analysis project Ga0115005, IMG submission 87163) | Marine eukaryotic phytoplankton communities from Arctic Ocean - Arctic Ocean - Greenland ARC118M Metagenome | ecosystem: Environmental > Aquatic > Marine > Oceanic | place: Arctic Ocean... | reverse complement strand
GAATTGTATGGTGTATCAAAATATGGATACAAATAAGCAAATAACACAAACACAAAAGTTGGTAAGAGCAAAGGGTGAAAAGCTATAGAGAATACATGAGCTAGTTTTTTCATTAACTATTTTCCAATTCTAAGAATCATATTTTTCCAGAGCAACTTCCAACTCTTCGATATATTCAATTTTATTATTCATGCCTTTAACTAAAGCTTTATTATAATCATTTTGTTCATGTGAAGAAAGATCTATCCCTTCATACCAAAGTTTCATGCGAATTAAACCTTGAGTATGAGTATTTCCAATATCATCTGCATAAGCACAAGTCATTAAGGCAAACGAAACAGTAACTAAGACAACTGACCAAATTTTAGACATTTTTCACACCCTTTTCTTAACATTATTAATATCTACAAGGATTAATGAGCAACTTTGATGCCACAATATAGCTAAAATAAATTTCTTGAGTTACTTAGGCTTGTTGCAATTCCAATACAAATTCCAAAGGTGAGAATACTAGATCCACCATAACTCATAAATGGAAGAGGAAGCCCTACAATGGGCATCAGGCCCATGACCATACTCATATTAATAAAAGTGTGCCAAAAAAAGATCGACATAATTCCTATGGCGAGTACAGAGTCAAAGAAGCGCAAAACTGCTCCTGAGAGCCAAATGAACCGTAAGAGTAAAATAAGGTAGAGAGAAACAAGAACAACGGATCCAAAAAATCCATGCTCTTCATTAAAAATTGAAAACACAAAATCCGTATGATTTTCAGGTAAATAATTTAGGGAAGCCTGTGAGGACTTCTTAAAGCCTTTTCCTAGAAATCTTCCAGAACCAATCGCAATTTGTGATTGAATGGCATTATAACCAGATCCTTTAGCATCTGCTTGAGGATCTATAAAAGTTAAAATTCTTTTCTTTTGATATTCTTTTAGCCCGAAATTATACATGACAAGCCCAGATAAAATTCCTAAAACACTAATAATACCAATTGTTTTCCATCTTAAGCGTTTAAAAAATGCAATCACTAAGAATATAAGTATCAATAATAGACCTGTTCCAAGATCTGGTTGCTTTACAATTAGTATTGTCGGAATCATTGTAATGATGAAAGGAACAATGAGATCTTTCAAAAATAATTCTTTCTCTGGTGAATTTCTAGAAAAATACCTACTTAAAGCTAAGGCAAGAGAGATCTTCATAAACTCCGAGGGCTGAATTCTGATACCTGAAAAAACTAACCATCTTTGAGCTCCCATCCCCTTTTGTCCTAGAATAAGTACGAGAATAAGTAAAAATACATTTACGATATAAATCCAATAGGCCATACGAAACATTGATTTTGGCGGAAATAAACCAATCGTAAATGCGACCACATTAGCAATCACAAACCACATGATTTGAGATTTATATAGACTTTGCATACTTGCTGATGAATGGGCATGTGATGCTGAATACAGATTGAGAATACCTATAAAAAAAATAGCGTACATACTTCCAAAAAAGCTATAATCATATTTTTTTAAAAATTCTAAAAGTTGTTGTTTCAATTAATACCTTTAATCCTCTTCTTCAATTTCAGTAGAAGATGCTTCGGCCTCAGCTTCTGCTCTTTCTCGGGCCTCATTTCTTTTTCTTACGATACTATGTAACTGTGCTTTTTCTTTTGCTGCATATTCTTCTTGTTTTTTCGGTAAGTACTTTTTCATATATGCACTTACGACTCTTTCAACAACAGGAGCAGCTGCACTTGATCCCCCACAACCATGTTCAACTAAAGCGGCTATTGCGATTTCAGGCTTCTCAAAAGGTGCGAATGCAACAAAAACACCGTGATGTCTAAATTTATAATCTTTCTCACTACATTTAGCGTATAATTGGTCTTCACTTTGTGCTTTTACAACTTGAGAAGTACCTGTTTTACCGGCCATTTGATTTCCAAGACCTCTTCTCCAAAAAGCAGTTCCATGTGGTTCATTTACAACCTTATAGAGGCCTTTATGAATTAAATCCCAAGTGCTAGGCTTTAGTTTAATTTCATTTAAAAGTTCAGGCTTAGTCACCTCTACAATTTTTCCTTGATTATTAAATATTTCTTTGACGATATAAGGTTTAAATAATTTACCTTTTGTGGCTATTGCAGCGTAGGCATTGGCCAGCTGAAGAGTTGAAGTTAAAACATATGATTGTCCAATAGCACATGACAGAGTCTCACCTTGTTGCCAAATTTCTCCTCTCGTTTTTTGTTTCCATTCTTTAGTTGGAATTAGCCCAGACACTTCTCTTGGTAATTGAATCCCCGTTTTCTTTCCAAAGCCAAACATTGTTGCATATTTTGCAAGTTGATCAATATCCATCTCTGTTGCAATTTTATAAAAAAAGATATTACAAGAGTGCTTTAAAGCATCTGTGATTTCATATTTCTCTAATCCATATTTTTTCCAAGACCTATAAACTCTTCGACCAAATTTTAAAGATCCATGGCAACGAATCTTAGTATTCTCATCAATAATGCCTTCTTCTAAAGCAGTTATCGCAGTGAATGGTTTAAAGGTAGAACCAGGAGAGAAGTGATTTTGAATACTTCTATCTCCAAGGGGTTTTTCTTCATTTGTCGTTAAAGAATTCCACAACTCATTAGAGATACCTCGCGAGAACTGGGATGGATCAAAAGCAGGAGTCGAAATCATGGCCAGAATTTCTCCTGTATCCACTTTTATCGCCACAAGACTTCCCGATTTTCCTTTTAAAGCTTCATAGGCTTCAACTTGCATATCTTTATCGAGTGTTAGACGAATATTCAGTCCAGGACTTGGGGGTTGATCCTCGATTCCTTTAAATAGATTATCCGTATTGATATATTTCTTTTTTCGACCTAGAGCATCTACTTCAACAAATTCATACCCATTCTCTCCTCGAAGAGTATTATCCATTATTTCTTCGAGTCCAAATTGTCCAATAAAATCACCAAGCATATAATCGACATTATCTCTATTCTTAAAACGAGGGAGCTGATCTTGGGAAATTTCAGAAATATATCCAAGTGCATGAGCACCGACTTCTTTATCTAAATATTCACGACTAATAAAAGTATCAACACTTACTCCTGGTAATGAAGCATTCTCTGTCTCTATTTTTGCAACTTCTTCCAGAGATATATTTTTCTTGATAATGATAGGTCTATACTTAGCTTGAAAAGAATTTTTCTGAATTGTTTTCACTATTGAATCAACATCCATATCAAGAATTTCAGATAGTCGTTTTAATGTTTTCTCATCATTTTGCAGAAATTGTCTAGTAATCACAACATCGAGTCTTGGAATATTATCAACAAGCAATTGATTATTTCGAGAATAAATCATCCCTCGAGGAGCCCTTAAGGTTTCTTTTCTTAATCTATTTTGAATTGAATATCGATGATAATCTTCACCTTTAAATATTTGTAAATACCAAAGTCTAATGAAGACAATAACAAAGCAAAAGACGATAATATTAGCGACATGAGTTCCTCTTGCTTTATGAATTTTTATGAGATCTTCATCACCAAACATTACAGAGAAACTCCATGACTTCTCTTATTCACCTTCCAGAAGAAATCTAATAATTTGAAAAAGTGAAAAGAAATAAGAGAGAGAAAAATACTTTCAGGTATATATTGTAAAAAGATGTTAATAAAATTAGAAAAATCTCCCAACTTGATTGATAAAATACTTGAAACAAGAAAGAACCAGGCCAGTTGAAAAACTTGAACGACAATAATCGTACTTATAGCAGTGGAAAAATTTAGCATATCTCTTACATACCTAACTGAGACAGCAATCAAGATTCCTGCAAAAGTTCCAGAAGCCCAACCTTCAATTGAGAAAGTAGAATGAATATACTGAAAAGCTAAAATTAAAAAAGGTAAAAAAGGTGCATCTAATTTAAAAGCTAAAAATAAAACAATTAACACATTAAATGCAGGCTTAAATTCATCAATTCCAAAACTGGGAAGAATAGCAGAAGAAAATATTTCTAAGACTATTAATAATAATGCTGTTTTTAGAAAACCAATGACAACTTCTAAAAGTGAATATTTCATTTCTTATCCTTCATATCAATTGATTTCGCTACAACCTGATCTTCAATGAGAACAACGACTTCCTCTAGCTTATGAAAGTCTACACTTGGTGTAATTTCAATTTTTTGAGTGATTCCGAAGTTCTCTTTATCTATTTTAGAAATTTTTCCAATTTTAATTCCTTTCGGATAAATTTCTCCAAGACCTGCAGTAATAATTTCATCTCCAAGCTCTAGTGTTTCCGTCCTACTCACATATTTTAGCTGACAAGTAAAACCAGATATACCCTCGACAATTCCATGTGTCCTTGTCCTCACGACGATTGAATCAACTCGGTTATTTTGATCAAGAATAGTTAGGATGTCTGCGTAATTATCACTCAATCTATAAACGTAACCAACTAGGCCTGTCATCGTTATAACTGGAGACATCTCAGTTAAACCGTGTAGGCTACCTTTGTTAATCCTAAGTACTTTAAATTCATTTGATGAATCCCAACTTACAACTTGAGCAAGTACTTTTTTTCGCGGAATTTCTCTTCCAAATTCTAACAAAGACTTTAAGCGTTCGTTTTCTCTTTGTACTTCTTCAAGTGTAAAAATTTTATTTTTAAGTTTTACAACTGAATCTTTTAAAACAACGTTCTCTTTACTTGTATTTACAATATTTACGTAATGATCAAAGGTATAAAAGACCTTCTCTTTAATTGACGTCGTTCCTTGTTGAATTGGAGTTAACATTTCAATCATTAGTTTTTGAAAATATGATGTCTCATCAACATTATAATTTTGAATTGCAATTCCATATAAAGAGAAGATGCCAACCATAATATTGTTTAATAATTTCCATCGCGATGAATCAAAATTAAGATTTCTCAAATTTATTCCTTTAATTTCAGATCATTTACCACAATTAGACTAACTAATACAGCGCCTTATGCCAATGCTTAAACTCAATAACATTACGCAATAAATTGACATTAGGTAATTTCATTATAAACTTCTAAGACGTATAAATGACAGACTTAAAGGAATAAGCATGAACAATCTAAATAGTAAATTTTCATCATTCGTTGTATCACTCATTTTGGGTATCATCATGATTGCATTTATCTTTACTGGCTTCCAAGGTTTCGGTAATGGAGTAAATGGTGTTGCAAGTGTAGATGGTAACTCAATATCTACTACAGAGTACACTAATAAACTAAGACAAGAAGTTGATAGGTTTTCTCAATTTAATCAAGGGAAAAGCCTTACTGAAAAGCAAATTGAGCAATTTGGAATCAAAGATCGTGTTCTTGAAGGATTAATAAATCAAAAGATTTTTGTTAATTATGCAAACAAACTTCATTTTGGGGCTGGAAAAGATGCTGTAAAAGCTGAAATCAGTAAAATTCCTTATTTTAAGACAAATGATAAATTTGATGTAAATAAGTATAAATTAGTTTTATCAGCAAATAAGCTAACACCAGTGACTTTTGAAGAACAAATTATTGATCAAGTAAAGTCTCAAAAGCTTGCAGCTTTACTTGAGGTTATAAAGCCTTCTAAAGCAGAAGTTTTAAATGAACTAAAACTAGCTCATACTAAAGCAAAATTAAATTATGCACTTATTAACAAGCAAGAAATGTTAAAAAATATTGAGATTTCATCGACTGATATAAATAATTTTCTAAAAGACGCTAAAAATAAACCACTATTAGATTCTCTTTATAAAACTTATGAAGCTGGTGCTAGTGCGAAAAAAGAGAAAGTAAATTCATATGAAGTACAAAAATTCGATCTTGCGAAAAATCATCTACAAAGAACAAAAATTAGTGAGTTATCAGATTTTAATAAAAATCTTCAAAAAGATATTTCTAAACTTTTTGAATCAAATAAGACAAATCAGCTAAATAAATTAAGTAAAAACTATGGTTTTGAATATAAAGCTAATGCTGACCTAGCTCTTACTGACATGAAAATTGGAAATGTATCCTTAGAGGAAGCTAAAATATTTGAGCTCTTTAAAAACAAGACTACTGGGGATGTGTTTACTCAAGAAACTCCAACTCATTTATTAGTTTATAAAATGACAAACTACTCAAGTAGAAATGAATTTTCAGAAACAGAGTTAAAAGATGAAACTGTAAAGCTAGGCCAAAGCCTAACGTACTACTTAAATGATGAGCTAATGAAAAACCAACGTAATAATGCGAAAATCACACGAGTTTCTAACTTATAATTAACTAGATTTTCAAGAGCATATAATGTATTTAAGGGTAGATTCAATCTACCCTTTTTTTTTTGGAGTTTAAATGGCAGACAAAGAAGCCAAGTGGAAACAAAACAAAGCAGGAAAATATTATGTTGATGATCAATGTATCTCTTGTGATGCTTGCTGCGTCGAAGCTCCAGATTTCTTTGCCATGAATGATGAGGATGGTCATGCCTATGTCCAAAAACAACCTCAAAAGCCTCAGGACTTTGAAGAGTGCGAAAATGCTCTTGCAGCTTGTCCAGTTGGGGCAATAGGCGAAGACGGCGAAGAAGAAGTACTCTAGAAAACAAATACTATTTAAATCCTTAATCTTTTCATTATTTTCTAATTTTAACGTGACATTACTTTTTCAAGTCTGTAATTTGGGCACACACAGTGGATTTAAGGAGAGAGAATGGAAATGATTAATATTGATTCAATCAAAATTGATAACGAATACCTAAGACTGAACACAAATGTTGATAAATTAGTGAAAAGTATTGAAACAGTTGGAATCATCCATCCACTCATTATAAATGATAAAAATGAGCTCATCTCTGGGGGGAGAAGATTTACTGCCCTAAAGCAACTTGGAAGAACTGAGGTTCCATGTATTAAAGTTTCACATAATATTTTAGAGCAAGAGTTAATCTCAATTGATGAAAATTTAGTCAGACAAGATTTAAATAAACTTGAGATGGAAAAATGCTTAAGTCGTGGAAAAGAAATATTTGAGCAGCTTTATCCAAAAGCAATAAAGTTCAATGATGAAGATTTAACGAAGCCAGAAAATAATGAAATAAAAAAAGACCTACCAACAGATGAACGCTCTTTTATTGATATTACAGCTGAGAAAACAGGACTTTCAAAAAAAGTTATCAAATCAGCGATCGAGAGAGATGAGAAAACATCTGCTCAAATAAAAAAATTAAGATCTGATGGAAGTCTTAATGCCTCTCAAACCAATGAATTAATTAAATTAGATAGAGAGGAGCAAGAACTTATTGCTCCAATGATTATTGGAAAATCGGCAAAGGTGATTAAGAAACTGGTAAAAGAAATTGGCCAAAATGGTTTTGAAAAAGCTGTTCAAGACTATCAAACAACTCCTAATTTCCCAAAAGAGTTCCAAAGTCTTGCGACTTTAATTGCAAGAACAAATAAAGTTTTGGGAAAAATCATTTTAGAAGAGATGAAGTCCGATCATGAAGAGGTTGAAAAGATTTTAGAACAAATGAGTACCCTAAGAATTCATTTCGATCAATTTTTAGAAATTCATACAAGCACGACTGATTCATCTTTTTATAACCATTCACAAAGTAATGATGAGTTAAACGAAGTCAGTGCTCACTAGGATTAATATTTTATGAATGAGAGTTCTCAAAATTATATAAATGTTGAGTCTAAAGTTAGTTGGGATGAATACTTCATGCTTCAAGCAATGATGGCAAGCTTTAAGTCCAAAGATCCATCAACAAAAGTAGGGTCTGTTTTTGTTGATGAAAATAAACACCAACTCTCTATGGGATATAATGGTTTTGTCGCTGGAATTGATGAATCAAAGCTTCCCTGGGGAAAAGATAAAAACCTTCCCCTTGAGCATCAAAAATATGGTTATGTTGTTCATTCAGAAGCTAATGCAATACTTCACTCACCTACAAGTCTTACTCATTCGACATGTTATGTGACTTTATTTCCTTGCAATGAATGTGCGAAGCTTCTTGCGAGCGTAAAAGTTAAAGAGGTTGTCTATCTCTCAAATAAAAATGATCAATCAGAAGAGCATATTATTGCAAAGAAGATTTTTGATTTAACAGGGATAAAGTACAGACAACTCGTTCCCTCTGATTCCCTAATTAAAGAGCTTAACAATCATCTCATTCACTTAAAAAATCTTATTTAAAATATAAAAGGGCCCTATTCAGGGCCCTCATCGTGTGTGTGTTTTAAGTTTTAAAATTATCTCTTAATATTTAATACTTCTTGCAACATTTGATCTGCTGTTGTGATCGTTTTTGTATTAGCTTGGAAATTTCTTTGTGCATTCATTAGATTAATAAATTCATCAGCAATATCAACGTTTGATAATTCAATAGACTTTGAAAGAACATCCCCTCTACCATCCAGTCCTGGTTTTCCCATTGCTGCTTGACCTGACTTTCTAGTTTCTTTAAATAAATTTCTTCCCATTTTGAAAAGACCTTCATTATTTTCAAACTTAGCAACAGATAATTGAGCGATATCTCTCATTGTTCCATTATCATATGCAGCTGTTAGAACCCCATCATCATTAAACGATAACGAAGATAATGTAGCGGCACTTGCACCATCTTGAGTATGTCTTGCGATTGAAGATCTAGATCCAAATTGAGTCATTGCTTCATCGCCATTTCCGCCTTCAGTTAAAGATTTACCAAAATCAAATTCAATTTTTTGACCAGGTTGAGCACCTTTATTAAAATTAAATGCACTTGTTTCAGTTGTTTCAGTTTGAAGCTTTCCTTTTGCATCAAATTGTAATTTACCTTTTGCCATCTCTACGATTGTTCCTGGAACACCACCTTGAGCATCTTCTCCAGGTACTGTTGCATGATAATCCCATTGACCATCTGCTACTTTATTAAAATAAACAGTAATCATTCTTTGAGTCCCTACGTTATCAAAAATTGACATACTTGTGTTAAAGTTAGATGTTTTGTCTGGATTCGTAATATCAAATTGTTGAATATCTGCTCTTGAATCAAGGTTCATTGACATATTAACTTTCGAAGTTGGCTTCGCAGGAACAGTTGTATTACCAAGCTTAATTGCACCAATTTTTTGAGTAATCTCACCTGCTTCATCTGCTTGAAATCCTAGAATAGGATAACCATCTCCATTAATTAATTGTCCGTCTTTATCAAAATGGAATGATCCATCTCTTGTAAATCCTCTGCCTTTCGGAGTGTCTACAGAGAAAAATCCTGCGCCGTTAATAGCAACATCAGTAATACTTTCTGTTCTGTTAATATTACCTTGAGTAAATTTTGCTGTGACGTGTGCTAGTTTTGTCCCTGAACCAATCTGATCTCCACCATCGATGCCCTTTAATGATTTTGATAATTGATCTTGAAACTCTGCTCTTGAACCTTTAAAACCAAAAGTCCCTGCGTTTGCAATGTTGTCACCGATGACACTCATACTACTACCTGCAGCGTGAAGACCAGATACACCAATGTTAAATGAAGATAAAATTCCCATGCGCGTCCCTCCTAGACCAAATATGGCGATTTAAAGTTGTATGGGCACAAAACTCCACATACTAAAGGTCTCCGGAAAGGACCAACCTCTTTACCTTAAACTGCTTTTAAATTTTAATTTATAAAAAGCGTCGAATCTATTTTTGTAAATACATTCTCGGCCATACTGCCTTTATCAACAGCAGTAATTACTTTATTATTTTTAATATCTACAATATAAGCTGCTTTATCAGAAACGATTAAAGAGTTCTGACTTCCTTTTTCTTTTAGCTTACTCATTGCATTTTTAACTTTTGTATATTCTTCACCATTAAAATCAATTTTTCTCTCCGCAAGTCTTTTTGCTGCATGAGAACTTAATTCAATTCCACCATGAAGGGGCTTTGCTTCTAACTCACCAAGTAGATTTTTAAACTCACTAGTCTCTCCAGCCTTTGGCAATTTATTAGAGACATCAACATTCTTGTGATTAGAAGTTTTTGTTACATTTGGAATAAGAATGTTATTAATATTTTGACTCATTCATTCCTTGATGATTATTCATCATAAACACTTGTTATACCCGTTGATGGTGCATCTTGCTTTTTATAAGCATTGATACCATTTAATTGGTTATTTCTATTTAAGTTTACTTTAGCTTGTTCATTATTTGCAATAGGTAAATTTGATATAGCATTATTTTGCCCATTACGACCTAGCTGACTTGCCAATTGCTGAATAAGCTCTGGCTTAGGCATGGTCTTTTTTATATTTGTTTGTTCATTCACAGCATTTTCTTGATTTTTTCCAGGGACATGAAAACTATCTACATCTCTTAAGAAAACTTTCTTTCCTTCAACAAGAAGAACCGTTTCTCCATTTTCAAAAAAGACGGATTCGACTGTACCAACTGACTTTGTTTGAACATCAATTGGGTCAGCGAATTTATCCCATGCAAATACTTGTGTTCTAAATTCCCCAGGAGCTGAAATAGACTTATCTAGTTGTTCTCCATCCCATTCAAAGTTTTGGTTTCCGCGTCCAATATTTTCTTTCCATATTTCCCCAACCATATTATTTTTTCCATCATAAATTCTTACAAGAACCTTAGAAGCTGGTTTATCTAAATTAAATAATATGTCTGCGTCACTACCTTCGCCTTCAAATTTCAATGTTGAGCCTGATGTAACAACTTCTTTACCAAGAAAACTTGCGCCATAGAATTTATCTTCGACATTCTGATTTTTATTCATGTTATCAAATTTTTCATTCAAATTTGTTAATTGCTCTAGCGAAGAAAATTGAGCAAGTTCAGCTGCAATTTTATCTTGTTTCATAGGATCCATTGGGTCTTGATTTTTTAACTGAACAGTTAAGAGTTTCATAAACTCATCTTTACCCATTTTATTATGTTCTTTTCCATTTACAAAAAGTTCATTTTTTTTCTTATAGCCTGTAATTCGACTTAAAAGTCTTTCTTTTTCTTTTGCTGGCAAATCATTTGAATTAGGATCTTTTGTATTTTGGCGTGGCGCCATCTGAACATTTTGAAATGAGTTCGCTTGCATATCTAATGGTTTACCCATTTGTGTCATTAAGCTACTTCCTTATCCTGGAAGCTCTTCCAAAGAGCTTCTCTTCGACGCGCATCTTCTTGTCTTTCACCAGACTGAGATTGATGCTGTTGTCCTCGACCTTGAAACTGTGAATCTTGCCTTGAGGAATCTTGGGATAAATTTTGATGACTTCCTTGAGAAGAATCTAATTTAATATCTTTTATATTCAATCCCGATTGATTTAAAGTGTTTAAAAGATCACCATGATTTTTTGCAAAAAACTTCGCTCCCTCAGCTGTATGTGTACCGATTGATACATTTAACTGATCTCCCATTCCCTTCTGAACCAGTAAATCGACCTGGCCTAAGTCAGTATGCTTAAATGACATTTGAACTTCAGGCTGATTAGCAACGCTTGATCTTAAAATATAATTTTGTATCTGATTTATCACATCACTTGAAGATTTATCATTTGTGACAGTTAAAGAATTTAAATCAAATATTTTAGCATCCAGACCTTTACCGGCCTGTACCTTTGATACTTGTTGCTGAGGTGATTGCATAAAATCACTTTCATTATTTGCTTCAGTATTAGTTTGTTCACCAAACATAATATCTTGCAGTTTGATTTCTTTTTTAACTTCAGTTACTCCTGGAAGTGACTGTTCCATTTTCTTTGAAAACATCGATTCAGAAACTGGATTATAGGCTTTGACAGCAGCCCTTGACTGAATTGAAGGACTTTGTTTCGTCATAAAGTCAGACAAATTCATGAGGTTATTTTTCTCAGATTTAGTTTCAACAATTCCATCTTTCGAGTTGGCAATCATATTTTTCTTGTTCATTAAATTATCAAGATTATTTTCTTTAACACCTGTATCAGCAATGATTGCTTCATCAGTTAATAATTGATTTCCAGAAGTTTGATTAAATTTTAAAATATTTTTTAAGTTTTGTTGACTACCTTCAAGGGCATTTAATTGCTCTGAATTCTTCGCAACTAAACTTCCATCAACTGAATTGAGTTGCATTTTATTATTTAATGCATTTCCATTTAAATTATTTTTACTCTCACTTAAGATTGAGTTTAATTCATTTTGCTTAGACCCAAGTAACTTAACTTCCTCGGGATTAATTGCTTGCTCCAATCCTTTTACACTTTTTTCAGGATTTGAAATCTTTTCTATATTTTTTAATTGAAGCTCATTAAGATTTTGATTTGCTTTTAAAAGTTCTGTATTGTCAGTTTCTGGATTTAATAGAGATTCAAAAGTTTGATTCTTTGCTTCTTCTCCAGCTTGCTCTTGAAGGAGTTTTGCAATCTCTGGATCCATTTCAAGTTGGTTCCCTAGTATATCTAACGCATCCGACGAAGGCATTCCACCTCTCGCTTTCATTTGAATTTGTTGTGTGTTAAATATGTTCATCTCTCTCCTAAAGAGTATAATCGTTATCTTATTTTTGCATATTTAAGTACTGTTTTTGAAGTCGGGCAGAAACTTCCTTATCCATCAGGTTAAAAATCTTAGATGCCTTCTGTGGATCAATTTTTTCTATAATCTTGATGGAAATATTTGCCTCTTGCACTGATAAAAGATCTGCAGCCTTTTGAGGTTTCATATTCGACACTACACTCACAAGTTGAGTGACTCTCATTGCCTCTGTCCTGTCATTATTATCAATACAACCTATTATTTTTTTCTTCTCAGACTCTAGTTCTTCAATTTTCTTTAAAAGAGTAGACTCACTAATTTTAATTTGTTCTTCTCTAGACTTTAGAATTTCTTCTCTCGTATCAAGCTTAGATTCTTTCTCTAGAATTTCTTTTGTTAATTGAGTCAATGTCTTATTTTTGAGTACTAAAACTTTCTTTTCGACTGATTCTTTTAATTTTTGTTCAAACTCTTCTTTTGTATAGATTTTCTCTGATGCAATTGCACTTAGAGAGATTAAGCATAGACATAATTTTATTAAAGCTTTCATTTATTTTCCCATTACAACTTGTCGCCAATTCTGATTTTGTTCTTCTATTTCTTCGTTCATTTTTTTTTCAACTTTCTTTTTATAGACTAACATATCTTTATCTTTCATCTCGTCAATAACTTTAACGTCCGCTCTTAAATGCTTAAGTTCTTCAAATTTTTGATTTACTTCCTTTGTAAGATAATTAATTTCGTCATTTAATTGTTTGATATGTGCTCTTTTTCCAGAAACAAAATAGGGATGAAAACGCGCCTCGAGTCCATTCAACCCTGACTTTAGTTCACTTTCTTGATTTGTATAGGCGGTTTCAATTCCTGCTTGATGAACTGATATCTCATTTTTTAATTGAGTGATTTGAACCTGAAGCTTTCCAATCGACATTTTACATTGTTCTTCTTTTAGTTTTCTAATTTTCAGAAGAGCTTCTAATTTGAATTTATATCCCTTCATACTCATCCTTAGTTACCATTAAAATTTGGATCTACTTCAGTTTCACCTTTACGAGCAATTTCAACCATTTTATCAAAAGTATCATCAATGCTAGACGAATCCTCTACTCTTTGTTGTAGTAAGTTTAACATATCTGTATTGATAACGATTGATTTATCGACTTTAGGGTTTGTCCCCCTCGCGTAGGCACCAACATTAATCAAGTCCTCTGACTCTTTATAAGCGGCCATTAAGTCACGTAAATGACCAGCTACAATGGTATGCTCACGGGATACAACCTTACTCATAACCCTTGAAACTGATGCAAGAACATCAATCGCAGGATAATGGTTTCTCGCCGCTAATTCACGACTTAGAACGATATGTCCATCAGAGATAGCTCTGACAGCATCTGCAATTGGTTCATCCATATCTCCACCTTCAACGAGGACAGTATAGATACCTGTAATAGTTCCAGCATTTCTTTTTGTTCCTGCCCTTTCCATCAATTTTGGAAGTTTTGCAAAAACACTAGGTCCATACCCTTTTTGTCCAGGTGGCTCACCAGCACTCATTCCAATTTCTCTATTCGCCATGGCAAATCTTGTAATCGAATCCATCATTAATATGACATCATCATTTTGATCTCTAAAATATTCAGCAATTGTTGTCGCTGTGTAAGCTGCTTTTGAACGAATAAGTGGAGACTTATCAGACGTCGCAACAACGATAACAGATCTCTTTAATCCCTCTTCACCAAGATCAGACTCGATAAACTCTAAGACTTCTCGTCCCCTCTCTCCAATTAAAGCGATGACGTTTATATCTGCAGTTGTATTTCTTGCAATCATCCCCATAAGAGTTGATTTCCCTACACCTGATCCGGCCATAATGGCCAATCGCTGGCCTTTTCCTGCTGTAATAAACGAATTTATTGCGTTAACTCCAGTATCAAGAGATTGCCTAATAGGAGGTCTATCGAGAGGATTTAGTATTTCCCCGAATATTGAACGGGTTTCAAAGTCTCCAATAATAGGGCCTTTTCCATCGATTGGCTCACCTTGAAAATCAACGATTCTTCCCAGGAGACCCTTTCCAACCTTTAATGTTGTTGTAAGTTCTTTTAAATATATTTTTGTCTCTGAATTTATACCTGGAAGATCATCATAAGGCATAACCTTACATCTATCGCCATTAATACCAACGACTTCTCCAAGACAAGTATGTCCTGATTGTGTTTTAAACTCAACTCCACAACCCATTACTGCACGAGGTAAAACAGCATCAAAAAGCATACCGTGACTGGAAATAACTTTACCAATATTTAGGTAAGGCGTTCTTGACTCAAAGTCTTTAAAAATTTGACTAAAATTAAGTCCATCACTATTCATTTAATCCAACATTTTGAAAAAGTTTATCTATTGTTTCAAATTGTGATTCAAGAGATCCATCAATAATAGTATTTTCAGATTCAAGCTTAATCCCATTACCTTCCATACCATAATCAACTTCAATTCTGGTATTGGTCAAACTTCCTAATCTTCTCTCTACTATTTTTACAATTTCTGGCATATATCCAAATGCTTCTTCATTGACATGGATAACGAGGTTTGATTTTAAATTTATTTCATGAATTAATTTTTCAAGTAATCTAGAAAGATAATATTTTTCATCTACTTCTTTTAAAATAACCCATTTAGTTAAGTTTTTAACCATCATATAGGCATCTTGTTTACTTTTATTATAAACATCATTCATATTTTGCTGAACATGACTAACCTCTTCTGCAAGTTCTGCAATTTTTGTATCCATAAACGCCTGTCCCTCAGTGAATGCTTTTTCTTCACCTATGGCCAAACCTTTTTCATATCCTTCTTTATAAGCCTCTTCTCTTAGTGCCTCTATTCTCAAAGCAACTTCAGCACTCACTCTTTCTTCATAATCATCAGCGGCCTGCTTATTAAGTCCACGATGATCTTTTACGATTGATAGAATTTCAAAAGAAGTTTTTGATTCAAATTCTCTCTCTGATCTAATTGTCTCGGCCGAAATAGTACTCTTAAACCCTTTAGAAGCGTTTAAAGATTTCATTTCAAAATTACTAATTGGATTTCCAGAATTACTTTTTTTAGAAGATGGAACTAACTCACCAAATTCAAAATTACTTACCTGGACATTTTTATTTTTCAAAACACTCAATTAATAACTCCTTAAATTAGACGAATGAATCGCCTTCGCCACCACGACTGATAACAGCTTTACCTTTAGACTCAAGATCTTTAACCTGCTGAACTATTTCTTGCTGTGCTTTTTCAACATCTGATAGTTTCGTAGGCCCTAGAGCATCTAAATCTTCTTGTAATAAAGTAGCTGCTCTATTCGACATATTATTAAATAATTTCCCTTTAATCTCTTCAGGTGCAGTTTTAAGCGCAATTGTAAGTTTTTGATTATCAACAATTTTAAGTAATTCTTGAATACCTTTATCATCAACAAAAGAGATATCTTCGAAAACAAACATAAGTTTTCTAATTTCTTCAGCAAGTTCTGGATCTTTTTCTTCAACTCTTGCCATAACATTTTTCTCAGAGTTTTTATCCATCATATTTAACATATCTGCTATTGGCTCTACTCCACCCAGTTGCTGAGTATCAATTGATCCAAGTGTTGATAGTTCAGTTTTAAGAACATCATCTAATTGAGCAATTAGCTCAGGAGAAACGAAGTCGAGATTTGCGACTCTAAGAACAACCTCAGCTTGAAGACCCTCTGGTAATTTTTTCAAGACATCAACTTTTCTCTCAGTGGATAAATGAGCTATAATAAGTGCAATTGTTTGTGGATGCTCATTAATTAAAAAGTTAGCTAATGTTCTTGTATCAACAAGTTCTAATGATTCAAGTGTATTTGCATTTCCAACTTCAACGACTTGTCCTAAGAGCTGCTTTGCTCTATCTTCCCCAAGTGTATCTAGAATAAAGTTTCTTCCTTTATTTTCTGAAAAAAGTAGATCTGCATCTTCATTAAGAGCGGAATAGAATTCCTCCAACACTCTTTTTACCATCCAGATTGGAGACTTAGTTAAGATGGCCATTTGGTTAATGAGTCTTTTTACATCATTATCTTTCATATATTTAAAGATAAGTTTCGCTGGACTAGGCCCCAGAGAACTCATTAAGATTGCAGATTTATCAAGACCTGTGAGTAACGCGTACTCTACTTCTGGATCTAATGTTTTACTCGGTTCTGCCACAAATTACTCCTATCTATTAAGCTATCTCTTTATTTGAATCTTGTGAGTGAATCATTTCGTGTACAACCTGTGCTGCTTTTGCAGGATTAGATTCAACAAGATTGATAATTCTCTCTTTAATCATATTACCTTCAATCTTTTCAGGATTCATTTTGTCTTCAATTGTAGGAAGAGCATCTTCTAATCCTGGTAACTTTTGATTGGCTTGAATTTTTTCTAACTCTTCAATTGTTTTAGGTAAAAAGTCTTCAATTGACTCAACAGTATTCTCTGTTACCCATTGAATGAATGGTCTTACAACAATAAAGAAAAGTAATGAGATCAAAACACCAATCATTAAATACTTTGTTAAGTTTTTAATAATTTCACGGTTCTCTCTTTGTCTTAAGATTGCTTCTGCTTCAGATAAATCTTCTTTCGCAAATTCCATATTTTTGATAACAAGCTGATCCCCTCGCCCTTCAGAGATACCAATTGAGCTTGCAATGATTGCTCTAAAATTTGCTATTTCTGCATCTGTCCATGGCTCATACTTATTAACAGGAATTTCATTTTCATCAAAAACAACTTCCCCATCTTTATTTAAAACTGGAATTCTCTTTCCATCAATCATAACTGCAACAGATATATTTGTGATTTCAGCTGTAGGCTTTTTTGATTCAGTAATTGTTTTTGGAACATTATAATTTCTTGTTGTTAATGATTTATCAACATTATTTCTCGTCTCAGGAATTCCAGGCTGTGGAGCTTCACCAGGTAAATTACTTCTTGCCCCTGGTATTCCTTGTGGAGATGGTCTTGATCCCTGAAGATTCTGCTTATTTGCAACTTCAGAAACAACGGCTGAATTTTCTCCATCATAAGATGTTTTAGTTTGATATTGTTCAGTAAAATCCATTTTAACATTTACTTTTGCAATTACTCGTCCTTCACCAACAACTCTTTTTAAAATTTCTTCTACTTGACTTTCATATTGTCTATTCATTTTTGATTCAATTGCAAGCCTACTCGCTGTAAACTGTGCCATTGGATCACCAATATTCTCTGTTAATTTCTCACCTTTAGAATCAATGATAACAACATCTTTAATTCTCATTCCTTCGACACTTGCAGAAACTAAATTTTGCATTCCTTTAATTTCTTCTTTTGTAAGTGTTAGTCCTCTTTCAATATCTAAAACAATCGATGCTCCTGGAGCTTTTTTTTCTGCGACAAATGGAGATGACTCAGGAAGAGATAAATGAACTCTTGCTCTTTTAATACCTCTAATATGCTTAATTGTTTTTACGAGTTCGCCTTCTAGAGCTCTTTGCTTATTTATTTTCTGAACAAAGCTCGTTGTACCAAATGCTTGCTTGTCAAAAACTTCATAACCAATCGTATTTGAAAAATCGACACCTTTCTTTGCAATTTCAAGTCTCCACATATCAACCATGTCTTCTGGAACATAAATACTCTTATTGTCATCACCGATTTGATAAGAGATTTTCCCTTGTTCTAATAACTGGGCAATAGTCGCAGAGTCTTCCTTTGTTAGATCTGTATAAAGAAGTTTATATTGAGTTTTCGAAGCCCAGATAATCAATAGTGTCACCCCTAAAAGAATGGCTCCTGTTATCCCGAATAAACTCACTCTTCTTCTCGAATCTAGCGAAGTATAGAAATCCGTAAAGTTCTGTGTTATCTGTCTTAAAAATTCTTGCAAAAGAATCCTCCTGATTCAAAAGCTAACTAATTATATCTGCATTTTCATTATTTCTTTATAAGCATCTATCACTTTCATACGCACTTGATTCATTTGTCTAAATGCGATATCTGCTTTTTCTACTGCAAGTAGTGTTTCGTGCAAATTACTCGAATCACCACTTGCAACTTTCTGCATAGCTACGTTTGCATCTTGCTGTAAGCTATTCACTTTAGAGATTGATTGAGCTAGAAAATCTCCAAATGACTGAGATGAACTTGCAGACTCTGCCAGTTCAGGAATACTGCTTTTTTGATTAAAATTCTTTCCAAGCTCAATGGATTTACTCCAATTATCAACTTGATAATTTTTAAAGGTATTCGCCATTTGAGAAACATTATTAATCGCCATACACTATTCCTTATCTTCCAATCTCGAGGGCTTTTTGGGCCATACTTTTTGTTACTTTCAAACTTTTTAAGTTTGCTTCATAGGCACGTTGAGTGCTTAACAAATCTGCCATTTCAACCATTGTGTTAATATCAGGCATGGCCACATATCCTTCCTTGTTTGCATCAGGATGAGTAGGATCATATTTAAGAATAGGCGGTTTGTTGCTTGATATAACTTCAGTTGCATGGACTGTTTGAGCCTCTGCATCTATTTCACCTTCTAAAATCTCTGAAAATGAACCTCTTGCTGGTTCAGAGCCAAATACAACTTCTTTACGACGATAAGGACCACCTTCTGCAGTTCTTGTTGTCTGTGCATTTGCGATATTTGAATTTATTGCTTCTGTACGCTTTAAATTTGCTCGTAAACCACTTGAGCTAATACGCATACTCTTTAATAAGTCCATCTACTACCTCCTACCTTTCAGAGTTTAATGTATATTTCATCATGCCTAATTTTTTATTCATTAGTTGCACGATTGCATCATACATTATTTTATTATCGGCCATTAAAGCCATTTCATCTTGGATATCAACTGTGTTTCCATTTTCGCTAACAACACCATTAGGGTCTTCATAAGTTTCAGGTTCTAGATTATTAAATCCTCCCCCTCCAACATTAAAGTGCTTTCCATCCTCTATTTTCATAGTTAAATGTCCATCAACATCTAATGCTCTAGCGAGAGCTGATTCAAAATCAATTCGCTTTGCCTTATAACCAGGTACATCTGCATTTGCGATATTTGAAGAAATAAGCTCTTGTCTCATTTCTCTAAACTTCGTTGCTGCTGCTAGTGCCTGTAATGTTTTATCATTAACGTCCATATTGATTTCCTTATCTCAAATTAACGAAATAATTATTTCCTTCACCTCTATACTCATTGATTTTATTTCTAAGAGTTCTTATTGAGACTCCAAGAATTTTTGCTGCTTGAGTTCTATTTTCTGATGTATGAACAAGAGCTTTCTTTATAAGAAGTCTTTCCGCTTCTTTTAAAGACATTAATCTCATTCCATCTTCGTCTAGATCATTAGCGATTGTTTCTGCTTTTTTCTCTCCTATCTCAATTGCGTTTACATCAATTGTTGTTCCATCTGCATTTGCAACAGTACTCTCAATTACTGATTTAAGCTCTGCAATATTATGTGCCCAATAGAAGCTTGCAATTTTATTTCTCGCCTCTTGAGTAAACTCAACTTGAGCCATATCATGAGTACCTGCATAGTTTTTTGCAAAGTGTGAAGCTAGAACTTCAACATCACTTCCCCTCTCTCTTAAAGGAATTAATGTTACTTGAGATCCTGAGAAGTATGTATAAAGAGCTCTATGAAATCTTCCTGCTCCAACATATTTAGATAAGTTTTTTGATGTAGTAGCCATCACTCTTACATCTAAATCATAATCTGTAAGTTCTTGAAGAATTTGATATAATCTTTTTTGGAATTTTTCATCAAGGGCATCAATATTAGATAAAATGATTGCTCCACCATTTGCTCTCTCTAAAATACCTCTATTGAATTTTCCTTCTTCATCTCTGAACCCTAGAATTTCATTTTCAACGATCTGTGCTTCTTGAGAACAATCAACAACAAGAATTTCGCCTTTACTTCTAGCCGATTTTTGATGAATTAAATTACAAATTGATTTTTTTCCTGTTCCTGACTCTCCAACAACAAGTACTGGCGCTTTTGTTACTGCTATATTATTAGCAAATTCAATAGCCTTGATAAATTTCGGATGATTTCCTACCAACCTAACTTCTGATGCAAACATTAGACCTCCTGTCTTAGTTATAATTTTGAATTTTTATTCTTTAATTCTAGCGACGACAACTCTGTGCGCGCTAATCCCTTTAAGTACTCCGGTACTTCTTTATCAGTTAATAATTTAGACAGAATATCCTTTCCATCTTCAATCTCATCACTATTTATTTTTGAAACACCATTAAGGTATGTCACCCTTTTTCTATAAGATGATTCCTTAAAGCTAGCAAGAAAATCATTTGATTTTCGCTTTAATTGAGCATAGCTTACTTTTTTCTCTGAAAACAAAGACTCTAAGTATAAGTATTCCCCTCTTTGTAAAACTTCTTCATATCCAACTTTTCCAGAAGTTCTAATATCAGCACTAACCGCCAAAGCATTCTTCCTAAACTTCTCAGGAGCTGCGCTTTCGTATAATGATTCTAAATACATTTTGATCATTAATTTACTTTGGTCTGGAGTTAATAAATTATTCGTGTTTGGAGCAACAAGTAAAGATTCAAAACTTGCTACAGCATTACTATACTTTTTCTCTTCAAAAGAGACAATCGCTTTGTAAAATTTATAGTTAATATTATTGTTATCTTTGATTTCTTCTAAATACTTTCCAAGCTCTTCATACTCATTATTTCTTAACAATTTACTGAGTTTTAACTCAATTAAATAATCACCAACATTAAGATTTTTATGAGTTTGAACCCAAATTGGGAAGGTTCTTTGGTAGTTATCTTTTAACTTCTCTAGAGCACTATATTCTCTTTCAAAAGATTCAGATAGCCCAAGCTTATTATATGAATCACTTACCATAAAATGAAGATATGGACTGCCTAGGACTCGATTTTCATACTTGTTTTTATAGATTTCCCACAACCTTACAGCTTGAGTAAAGTTATTTTTGATATAGCTCTCTTTGATCACTCCTACAATGATTTCAGCACCGTCAGAATGAAACACTCTTTGCTCAACTCTTCTTAACTCATCAACGGGTATTGTCGATAAGTATGAAAGAGCATCACTATATTTTTCCTGAGAAATAAGAGATCTTAAGCGTGTTAACCAAAGTAATTTTTTTTCATCTATTCCAATTGATTTTTTCTCAGCATCTGCTAGATCTAAAAAGGAAATTGTTTCTAAATCTTTTTCATCTAGCTTTAAGTTACGATTGACTCTTAGTCCAACATATCTTAGCTTTGCTTCATAACGAACTTTTAAATTTGCAGATTTATTTATAGCATCCTGATAAAGTCTAATGACAGTTGCATAATCCTTATCTAGTAAATCAAATGAAAGAGCTAATCTCATACGACTTTGAGAGCTTACAGGTAAGAATGAATAATTTACGATAAAATCGTCAAATAATTTAATCGCACTCTCGTACTTTGCTTCTCTAAAAAGTGCCTCAGCAGTATTGTAAATAATGGCAGGATGTATAGGCTTAACGAGGCTTTTCTCATTGGCCTTATAAAGAGCAATCACCTGCGAAGTATCATCTTTAGCTAAATGGATATAAGAGAGGTAAGCGAGTCCATCTTGCTTTGGTAAGACTCTCATAACGGCTTTATTATTTAAAAAAGAGTGAACTTTTTCTAATTGCTTAAGATTTGCAAGGCTATTTAGTATGATTTTTGAGCTATAAATAATCATATCATCATCAAAGTTTTCTGTCGAAAGTACATATAAATTCTTTGCTTCAGAAAGAGCTTGGATATGATCTTCTTTATCTCTAGACTCTTGGATTAAATATCTTAAAATAGATTTATTCATCTCATAATCTTTAGATAGGTCGAGAACATTTTTTAATAAATTTCTTGCTGCTGCTTGTATCCCTTTCTTAGAGTAATCAGCAGCACCTTTAATTTCACCATCTTCAACCATTTTACTTTGAAACTTAGGCTTTAATTCTTCACTTAATACATTTTTAAGCATTGAAGTTGCTTTCATGAAGTCATTTAAGTATCTATTGCTATCATTTGTACCAAATTTATCTTCGTAAAGATTAATTGATCTCGTCATTAATCCCCATTGTTTTTTATTATAAAAATTTATGGATAATTGTAAGTGTGCCTCTTTCTTATCATCTAAAAGAGTTCTATCAGCAATCTTATAAAAATAATCTGGTGCCTTTTTTGACATATTAATATCATTTTCAATAGGAGGAATTAATGCACTATAATCCCAAATAAATGAAGCACCATATCTAAAATCTCTAAATTGACTACCTGTTTGAATAGGATTTATTTTATCTGCATTAACAACATTAATTCTATTCATATTATTAGGAGAAAGAGCTTTTTGAACTTCCACAGAAGTTTTCTTCTCTACTTTTTTAGGTTTCGACTTATTTAAAGGAGCTATTTTTACAATTCTAGACTTAGAATCAATCGCCGCTTTCTTTGTATCAACGATGTCTTGATTAATCCAAAAGTCTAGAACATAGCTACTAGTCTTGTTTTCATAGAAGCTAAATAGTTCAACTGATTGATCCTTTAATGAAATCTCTAACTTATATGGATTGCCTGGAACACTAGGTTCTGTGAACTTATAGTTTTCAATATAGTTTGTTTCTTTATTTGCTTTTGTAATATCTGCAGAGAATTGCTCAAAAAAATCGGGATCTAAGCTTTGAATAACAACGTTAGTTCCTTTTTTTAAAATATTTATCTGTTCTTTATTAGATGTAATCTTCCAACGTAAATGTGTTTTTTGGTTTTCTTGTACTAGAACATCGGCATAAACATTCATGAATGCAAGGGATACGAGAATGATGAATGTCAAAATTTTGATAAATGACTTCATATTTAAAAACTTCCTGTCCTAGTGAATTGGATCCAACTTCCTGTTAAACCACTGTCACTTTTATAGTGTACTATATTTTTGAAAGGAAAAAAGGAAAATTTTACTCCGAGGCATTTTTTTTCCTGTCAAATAATTTACATAAATATAATATATTGAAATTACACTTATCTAAACCCGACAAAACTATTTTGGAGCCATTTTGAAACCAAGTATATTTTTCTCTAACTCACCTTTTATTTGAACTGAACAATCTGAAAGTTTTTTTATCTCTTTGATCGGCTCCCTTGAGCTGATGTCAATAATTCTATTTTTTGTGTAATGTTGAAGTGCTAGTTTTTTTTGATAGATAATTAATTCAAAATATTTAATTTGAATGTACCAGTCCACTTGTGTTTGAGAGATTAAATCGTATGTATTAATCACAATGACAGCATCACTCATAAAATTCATTAAATACCAGTATTTGAATTCACTTTTATCACTAAATTCAAATTCATTAGAAATTTCATATTTTCTTATTTGATCTGCATGCCTCTCTAAGGAGCATTCAAATGTTTTTTTAAGAATAAAAATATCAGAAAATAAATCTAGATAATCAAAGACATCACCATGGGCTTCAGAAACATAAAGGCATAAGCTTCTCTTATTTGAATAAGAAATAAGAGTTAATAAGATTCGGTTAAAAACAATTCCTTTTGGAAAATAGAGATAATAAGCGTCTCCAAAAGGAATTTCACCTGACAATAAATCTAGCTGATAAATATCACTAGGGCCTGGATAGATCTTTAATCTCTCCTTAGCATAACTGACTCTTTGAGATGATAGCTCAACTCCATGACACGTATTTAATGACAAGGCATTGGATAAAAAACTTCCTCTCGAATAAGAAGAGCCTAGATCAATAAGAATATCATTTTTATTTAAGTCTGTGAGAATTTGATAGTAGTCATAATAACAAGTCATTAAAGCTTGAATTGAAAGACCTCTATAGAGACTAGGGTCGTCCCCTTCAATCTTTTCTTCTATATAACTAAGATCACCTAGAAATAACCGGTCTAGTCCTTGATCAAGTTCAAAAAAATCTTCATAATTCATTTAAATATGAAGAGACTTTTTCTTTAATTTTTCAATAAGAGTTGTTCTATTTAAACTAAGTAGTCTTGATGCTTGATTCTTATTTCCCTCAGTAAAACTTAGCGCCTGAAGAATGAGCGAATCTTCAATATCAGATAAAACCTTCTTTAGATCGACACCCTCTTTTGGGAGTTCAAAAATATGCTTATAATGATCTGTCGCAAGAGGATTATGTCGATAGATTTTTGCAGGTAAATCCTCTGGTAAAATATCGTGTCCACCTCTTAGAATAACTAATCTTTCAAGAATATTTTCAAGCTCTCTTACATTTCCAGGCCAATCGTAGTTTAAAAGCATCTGAAGGGCCTCATTAGAAAAACTAATTTCATTAGATCTATCAGCAGATACAAAACGATTTAGAAAATAAGAGATGAGCAGAGGAATATCTTCCTTACGCTCTTTTAGTGCTGGAATTTTTATCGGAATAACATTTAATCTATAAAATAAATCTTCTCGAAATGTATTTTCCGCAACCATCTTTTCTAAATCTCTATGGGTTGCTGCTATAATTCTTGTATCGATTTTTATCGTCTCATTAGAACCAATAGGCTCTATCGTTTTATTTTGTAATGCCCTTAGAATTTTAACTTGTAATAAATGAGGCATATCACCAATTTCATCTAGAAAGATTGAACCTTTTTGAGCTTGTTCAAAGCGACCTTTTCGACTAGAGATTGCTCCGGTAAAAGACCCTTTTACATGTCCAAATAATTCACTTTCTAATAATTCTCTAGGTATTGCTCCACAATTGACTGAAATTTTTGGATAATTAAGCCTACTTGATAAATTATGTATTGCTGCTGCCACAAGCTCTTTCCCAGTCCCTGATTGGCCCGTAATAAGAACTGTTGATTCAGTCAGTGCTACTTTTTGAATTCTCTCGAACACATCTTTCATAACTTTTGATCTTCCGATCATGCCACAAAAGAAATCTTCTTCTGTTGGATTTGAGAGTGAGTAATTTTTATTTTTACTAGCTTGAGTAATGAGAGAATTTCCACGCTCTCTGATAAGTCCCTTAGAAATTCCAAGTTTACTTGAAATTGCATCTAAAACTAATTTTTGTAAATTTTCAAGCTCAAACGGTTTAGTTAGATAGTGATAGACACCTGTTTTTGTTGCAGCAATTGCTGTTTCAATTGAAGCAAATCCAGTCATTGCAATCGAGACAAAATTAAATTTTTTCTCTTTAAGATTTTCGATAAGAAGAAGCCCATCCGTTCCGTGTTCTAAACTAATATCAGTAATTAAACAAAATGGAAGGGTTCTATTTGGATTTACCATTAGATATGTTAAGCAATCAATAGAATTTGTGAAGAGTTCAACTTCACACTTCAAGGTTTTCATTAAATATTTTTTTATACTAAGCCCTAGAATTTTATCGTCTTCTACAATGATGATTGTTGGTTTTAATCCAAAATCTTCTAATTCATCATGACCAGATTCCGATGTTGGCTTTGGCAGCGTTTCATTTATTGAGCTTTGTAAAAAATTTAAGTCATCCATTAACTTCTCCTAAATATCTCTACTAAAATGCTAGCCTATATAATGAGTGGGTGTCAATTTTTAGACATAGAGAAAAAAGTATCACTTTAGTCAATTATAAATGTAAGCACTTGATTTTATTACAAAGTATAGAAGTGGACAATTTTCATTAGAAATTTAACCGTTTTTTCAGGCCCACCTAAGTACCAATAAAAGATGGTTGCAAGAACTGAACAAATCAAAAACATAGAACAGATCATTACCATTTTCTTTTTCTTTCTTACCCAGAAAAGATAGGTGAATTCTGCTGCTAAAAACATAATGGGTAGAGACCAAAATGGAGTATAACGAGCTAAAAAATATACTGTATCCATAGGAGTCCCAAAAGATTTAAGCAGATCTAGTGTTTGCTAGATCTGCTTTATAAAACGACTAAAATCTTGATTTTAATTCTTCTAAATATGTAAGGTTCTCCCAAGTAAATCCTTCTTTACTTGTTCTACCAAAATGTCCGTATGCAGCTGTTTCTCGATAGATTGGTCTTAATAAGTCAAGTCTTTGAACAATTGCCTTAGGTCTCATATCAAAAATATCATTAACTGCTTTTGTGATTGCATTTTGATCAACTTTATTTGTTCCAAAAGTATCAACCAAAAATGACATAGGCTTAGAGACACCAATGGCATAGGCAACTTGAACTAAAGCTCTATCAGCTAATCCTGCGGCCACAACATGTTTTGCAACTTGTCTTGCTGCATATGCAGCAGATCTATCTACTTTTGATGGATCCTTTCCTGAGAAAGCTCCCCCACCATGAGCACCATGACCACCATAAGTATCAACTATAATTTTTCTACCAGTTAAACCAACATCTCCCATTGGTCCACCGATGACGAATTTTCCAGTTGGATTGATGTATATTTTTGTATCGTTATCAATCAACGATGGATCAACAATTTTATTAATTACTTCCTCTCTAATTCCTTCGTGTAATTGCTTTTGCGTCACCTCTGCTGCATGTTGAGTAGAAACAACAATTGCATCTAATCTTTTAATCACACCATCAACATATTGAGCTGAGACTTGAGTTTTTCCATCTGCACGAAGACCTGGAAGAATATTTTTATGTCTAACTTCAGCTAATTTTGCGGCGAGCTTGTGTGATAGATCAATTGTTAATGGCATAAATGAAGCTGTTTCATTGACAGCATAACCAAACATTAAACCTTGGTCACCTGCGCCTTGATCTAGATCAACGCCTTCACCTTCATTAACTCCTTGAGCAATATCAGGAGATTGTTTATCTAGAGCAACGTTGACTCCACAAGTATTTGCATCGAAGCCTTTATCTGAATGATCATAACCAATTTTTCTTACAGTTTCACGAGCAACTTCATGATAATCAATATTCGCAGTTGTCGTAATCTCTCCAGCAATTTGAATTAAACCAGTTGTAATCAATGTTTCACAAGCAACTCTTGAGTTTGGATCTTGAGCAAATAATGCATCTAAAATTGAATCCGAAATCTGATCTGCGATTTTATCAGGATGACCTTCTGTTACTGATTCCGATGTAAAAATATAATCTTTAAGCATATATGCCCCCCAATTTGGATGTAAATAAATAATACACTAGCGTGAGTTTATACACTTTTCTAATGAATTTCACAATTATTTTTTCTTGGAAAAATAAGCGAATAAATGAGGGTTTCGGTAATCAAAAAAGACTGGTCGTCCCTTTATCCAACGCATTGAATAAGTCGTCTCATTAATCTTCACAACAGTATATTCAATTTTACGTGAATCGATAAAAGAATATAAATAGGAATACTTATCTGCATGATAATATCTAGCGAGGTTCTTTTGATGAACTGATTCATAACCTACCATTTCAGGTAACCTTACATAGTCAGTCCAAACCGTAGACATATCAATTTTCCCTAACATTGAAATTCTAGAAAAATACCTAAAAGCAGTAAAACTACCATTATATGATTTCATAGATTTTAGTGCAATTTTTAGGTTTTCTTTTCTTATTCCCCTACCACGTCGACTCATATCAGGACAAAAAATTTGGGATACAGAGGGAATATAATGATAAGTAAAAGAGAACTCTCCCGTTTTAAAGAGAACATTAAGCCAAAGCTCATCCTCTGTTTTTAAATCCTTAGGAATATACTTTAAAATTTCTTGTTTTTTTTCTAATTGATTGTAGAAACTATCATAATATCTATTGAGTACGACTTCTGCGACACTCATTCGCTCTAAACCAAACTCACCATCAATAACTCCAACTTCATGCACGAGGATTGTCTCCAATGAAAAGAGAGCTTTATGAAGTTCTGATTTTTTTGACCAAAACTCATACACTTCAGCTTGCTTACTATAAACGAATTCTTTTAATAAATGTGAGGACTCATTTTCTTTTTTCACTAAAAACTGAGACTTCTTTTTATTTTTAGTTTGAATCAGCTCGTTGTAAAAATTAAAACTGTTTTTCGTCCGTTCTCGCCACTCTATCAATCTTTTTAATTGAATATCTTTTCCACGTTCAATAATATTCGCGACCCTTTTTTCAATCCAATCGAGATCGTAGCGAACATTTTCTGAAAGAAAATTCTTCTCCTTCATGATTGAAAAATAGAGAGTATCTAGAGCCGATCGGACGTAAAGATCAGGACGAGTATGGTCTGGATCGTAAGCACCATCCTCAACTAACTTTCTATAAAAGAATACTTTATTTGCTTTTTGTTGCGAAACTCTAGATTTATCGTCTTTGTATTTTTCATATTTTTCTCTTTGGGCCAAAAAATCATTCGGAAAATTATAACTTTTTAAAAAATAGATTTTATTCATTAATGTTTCAAACTGCTTTTTTAATTTTTGAATTTCGACATTTGATTTTGTTTCGATCTCAACTTGCTTCTCTTTTCGAATTGATTGATGATGAGCTTTTTTAAAATCAAGTAATGTCTCAACTGTCGACTTAACATCTTCAAATAGAAGTGAAAATCGTGGAAAATCAGATTGTTCTTTTAAAGTTTTAATAGCGGTATCAATATGGTTTATTTTCTTTTTAAAGTGATGTAAGTTTTGGATTATAGCATTTCGATCAATATCATTTTCTAATTTCGGTAAATAATAACCTTGCCCTCTATAAGCCTTTAATAGGTTTTTATATTTGTTCTCATCACCGGGTTTACAAATAGTTTTAGAGAATTGGTTATAATCTTCATCAAAATTCTTGATAATTTTATAAAGATTTCCACTCCAGCTAATATGCTTAGCAACTTCTTTAGCCTCAACACTAAAGCTAACTAAGAGAAAGAATAAACTAAGATAAGTTTTTAACAAATTCTGACTCCCATAACCCAAGACAGGTTCGGTTGCTTAAAATGACCAATAATGTCTCTTCATTAACAATCGAATCAATTGTTTTCAACAGTGAGTCTAAATCTTTTACATTATAAGATTCAATAGTTTTGTCATTCAATTCCTTAACAATTAATTCGCAATTAAGGTTTGTTGATTTTGAAACCGTCGTTTTTAATTGATTTTCAGCAAGAATCACTTTATCAGATTTTTCGAGTGACTCTCTAAATTCTTTCTGAAAATGACTACTTCTGGCCGTGGCAGAAATAGGTTCAAAGACAGTTACAATTTTCTTTAGAGGGTACTTAACTCTTAGGGCTTCCAGAGTTAGTGTGATTGCTTTAGGGTGATGAGCAAAATCATCTATGACTAGTGCACCTTTATAGTAGCCTCTCTCTTCTTGTCTTCTTTTAACCATTCCTAATTTTTTAACAGATTCTTGCAATTCAAGAGTATTAAAGCCTAGTTCATGTAGAACAAGGACAGCTGAACTTATATTTTGAAGATTGTGGTTTCCAATGATATTCGTTTTAAATTGAACAAGGCTATTTCCAAGCTTAAGGGAAAATGAGCTCTCAGCATTAATTGTTTCTATATTAACAGGACCAACTGAAGAATCATTTCCATAAATAGTCCAATCTTTCTGTGGGTACTTATCCTTTAAATCATGAATGGCCTTATATTCATTATTGGCAATTATTTTTCCTGGTAACGATGGGATAATTGAAGCAAATTCGTTTTTAATGTCTTCGATTGAATTAAAAATATCTGCATGGTCAAATTCTAATGACGTAATGATCATATGATCAAGCTCATATAATCTAAACTTAGATATTTTTTGAAAATAGGCACTATCGTACTCATCTGATTCAATAACAAAATACTTACTCTTACCAAATCTTGAAGGTGCTCTCCCATCGATTATTCCACCAATAAAATATCCACAATCTTCACCAAGAGTCTCAAGCATTTGAGTGATAAAATAGGTAGTTGTCGTTTTACCGTGGGTTCCGCTAATTCCGATAACTTCTTTATCTTTTAAAATATACTCACCTAAAAAACTTGGAAAAGAAGTAAAGTGTACTCCTGATTCTTCTACAATGGTTGCAAATTCAGAGTTTCTTGGAACAGAGTTTCCAACAACAATTAGGTCATATTCTTGAAGTATGTTTTTATCCACTTCTGATAATTTCATTAAGGGAATATTTTGTGATTCTAAATAAGTACTCATAGGAGGAGAGAAGCTCATATCAGCTCCTGCGACTTCATATCCGGCTTCAACAGCAAGACATGCACAGGCTCCCATTCCAGTTCCACAAATACGATAGAAGAATATTTTTTTTATTTCTGATTTTTTATGACTTAATTCACTACCAACTAATAGATTCTCTAGATTCATCATTTATCCTTTTAAAATATGATAAATGAGAATGTCGTTTTAGTCTAATTTCTTTCAGAGCAATATGAAATAATTTTTTCTTCCACTTTCTCTTTCAAAGTAATTAACTCAGGTGGAGTTGTATGACTAAAATCTGATTGATCTTTTGGGCAATAGGCATAATTAGGTATCAATCTATACATTTGATCTATTGGAGTATTGACTACTACATCTGCAATTTGTTCAACTTGATTTAAATTTAACCTCTTATTTTGATATTCATTAACAGCAACTTCAAAGGCCGTAAAATACTTAAAGACTCCAGTTGGTATTGTCTTATCATTTGCAACTGTGTGAATATAAATTTGCTCAACAGATTCTGGTTTATTGGCAGCAATTTCAGCATAAATATCGTGATCAACTTCAACATCGTCACCAAAAAGAATGACCTTGTCTCCAGACTCTTTAATCACCTTATAAATTCTATCTTTTTTATATTCTTCTTTATCTTCAGTTGCAAAAAAGTTTCTCGTAAAAACTTTTTTATAGTGAAAATCATAATGACTAAGAAATTTGTAAATAAGGGGTTTAATTAGTAATGGGGAAGCAGATAAAATATAGAGTCCATTCGTTTCTACATCTAGAGCATCAAATAACTCTGGCATCCCATAATAGGCCTTTTCCCATAATATTGAATTACCGACAGTTCTTTCTCCCATATCGGGAATATTAGATCTTTTAATTGTGTCATCAAAGTCGCTTATAATTGAGATATTTGAAGCAATGCTCGCGCTTGAAATAAAAATTGATGCTAATAATAGAAACTTCATGGGTTCTCCTTAAATATTTATCATGGTTTCATAGCACACAACTCCAACGCTTAGCGCAAAGCATGTAATTTTGACAGATATTTAATAAGTTATAAACATAAACTGGTCCTACTCATTCCAAACAATTTCACCAATATAGCGACGAAATTGATTAAGTCCCTCTTTGTCATACCAGTAGAATTTAGTAGAATTAGTTAAAATGACATGTCCAATTTTTCGACTAGAATCGATCCAAAACGAAGTTCCCGTAAATCCAAGATGACCAAAAGTTTTATCAGAACACCCAGCTCCCGCAAGGGTATTCTCCGGATTTGCTACGCTATCAAAGCCATAACAAAAGCGCTCTGAAGGCCTGATATTTTTAGACATTAAATCAAGAAGCTTATAGTCTTTATCGAATTTGAGAAGAGTTTTTGCAACTCCCTCAATCGTTCCAAATAAGCCAGCATGAGAATTAAAGGTTTTTAAGTTAAATGCATTTGGATCGTGTACTTTTCCAATATTAGGCATTTGATTATAATATCCATTTTGTAGACAAAAATCATCTTGATCTAAATCCATCCAAAATTTAATTTCTTCATCTAAGTTTTTAAAAACTAAATCTTTATAGTTACACTTTTTAAGTTTTTCAACTTCTAACATAAATCTTAAAGCAGAAAAATCGGAATAAAGTGTCTCTGAGTTTTGAATTTTATAACTTAGAATTTGCTCTTTCCAATCTTTATTCGAGAGAAGCCCCCAAGCAGGAAGTCTTCCTCTATGATTGAGGACTAAATTTAAATCAGTTTCTTCAATATTATTTGCAATTCGAACGAGAGAATTAGTGAGGGGTTTTGTTAAGCTCGCTAAATCAAAATAGATTTTTTTATCATTAAGCTTAATCCTATCATCAAAAACTATTACGGATTCAAAGCTATGATTATTAAAATCAAGCTTTGCCACCGCCACGGCATCACAATCTGAATGCTTACAAAAAGTTTCCGTGGCTTCTCTAATTTTATTCATTATTAATAGCGGCCTGGGCTGCTGCTAATCTCGCAATTGGAACTCTAAAAGGAGAACAACTTACATAATCAAGTCCGACTCTATGGCAAAAATCGATTGAACTTGGTTCCCCACCATGCTCACCACAAATTCCACAATGAAGATTTGGATTTGCTTTTTTTCCTGCTGCGACAGCATGCTTTACTAAAAATCCAACACCCTCTTGATCAAGACTAACGAATGGATCTCTTGGAAAAATCCCTCTAGCCTCGTAATAAGGTAAAAATTTTCCCGCATCATCTCTAGATAGACCATACGTTGTTTGAGTTAGATCATTTGTTCCAAATGAGAAAAATTCTGCATGAGGAGCAATTTGATCAGCAGTTATACATGCTCTTGGAAGTTCTAACATCGTACCAATCTTATATTTAATTTCTTGTTTTTGTTCAGTAAAGACAACTTGAATTTCTTCTTTTGCTTCAGACACTAAAATTGCCAATTCTTCTTTATCAGCAATAAGAGGAATCATAATTTCAGGAATAACATCTCCTCCTGCTTTTTTCACAATAAGAGCAGCTTCAATAATTGCTCTCACTTGCATTTTATAAATTTCAGGATAAGTAATTCCTAATCGACAACCTCTATGGCCTAGCATAGGATTAAATTCATGCAAGCTATCTGCTCTATTTTGAATCACGTTTAATTCTACCCTTAATACACTTGCAAGCTCTTTCATCTCAGATTCTTTATGTGGCAAAAATTCATGAAGAGGTGGATCTAGAAGTCTAATATTCACAGGAAGACCATTCATTTTTTCAAAAATTTGTTTGAAGTCTTCTCGTTGAAATGGAAGTAATTTATCAAGAGCTAATTTTCTCTCATCTTCATTTGTAGCAAAAATCATCTCCCTTACTGCTAAAATTCTCTCCGGTGCAAAAAACATATGCTCCGTTCTGCAAAGTCCAATTCCTTCTGCACCAAAATCAAGTGCTGTTTTTGTATCTTGCGGATTATCAGCATTTGTTCGAACTCTTAGTCTTCTAAATTTATCTGCCCAATTCATAAATATTGCAAAATTTTCAGAAATCTCTGCTTCTATAGTTGGAACAACTCCTAGAAAAACTTCCCCTGTACTTCCATCAAAAGTAATAAAGTCATGCTCTTTAAATTCATGACCACTTATTTTAAGTGTTTTATTTTTTTCGCTAATAATGAGAGCATTACATCCCGCCACACAAGGCTTCCCCATTCCTCTAGCGACAACAGCAGCATGAGAAGTCATCCCTCCTCTCGCTGTTAAAATTCCAACAGCTGCATTCATTCCGCCAATATCTTCCGGAGATGTTTCCTGTCTTACAAGTATAACTTTCTCTCCATTATCCGCCATAAGTTGTGCTGCCTCAGAATCAAAAACGATTTTTCCACTAGCGGCTCCTGGAGATGCGGGAAGACCTGATGCAAGAAGAGTTTTCTTGGCATTAGGATCTAATCTTGGATGAAGTAATTTATCAAGATCATCTGGATTTATTTTTAAAACGGCTTCTTTCTCTGTAAGAATTTTTTCAGAAACTAAATCTACAATTATTTTCAATCCTGCATTAATGGTTCTTTTTCCATTTCTTGTTTGAAGAATATAGAGTTTTCCATCTTCAATTGTGAACTCTATATCTTGCATATCTTTATAATGAAGTTCTAATTTTTTATAAATCTCAACAAGCTCTTTATAAGGCGCTGGCATTGCCTCCTCTAAAGTTTTATAGTTTTGATTGGAATCATTTATACTTGCTTGATTAATAGCACCAGGCGTTCTTATTCCAGCAACAACATCTTCACCTTGAGCATTAATTAAATATTCTCCAAAAAATACTTTCTCACCAGTAGACGGGTTTCTCGTAAAACAAACACCTGTTCCTGAGTTATCACCAGTATTTCCAAAAACCATTGATTGAACATTTACCGCTGTACCCCAAGCATCTGAAAAATTATTCATTTGCCTGTACTTTACTGCTCTAGGATTATTCCATGATCCAAAAACGGCACCAATAGCACTCCATAATTGATCCATTGGATCTTGAGGAAATGTTTTTCCATATTCTTCTAATAAAACTTGTTTATAAACATTTACTAACTCTTCAAGATCTTCAGCATCTAAATCAGTATCTTCTTTATAATCTCTTGCTTCTTTTAAATCTTCTAATTGTGACTCTAAAATTGAAGTGTTCACACCCATAACAACATTTGCAAACATTTGTATGAATCGTCGATATGAATCCCATGCAAACCTTGCATTTCCAGTAAGAGCTGCAAGTCCTTTTACTGTTTCATCATTCATTCCAAGGTTTAATACTGTATCCATCATCCCTGGCATCGAGACCCTTGCCCCAGATCTAACAGAAAATAAAAGTGGATTTTGACTATCTCCAAATTTTTTCTGAGTGATATCCTCGACCTCTTTTAGCGCTTTATTCACTTGATCTTTAATTTCAGATGAAATGGATTTGTTATTTTTATAGTAATCAAGACAAGCTTCTGTAGAAACTGTAAATCCTGGAGGGACAGGCAATGATAAATTACACATCTCTGCTAAATTTGCACCTTTTCCACCAAGAAGATTTTTCTTTGATCGGTCACCTTCAGTTCTATTTTGACTAAAATTAAAAACCCATTTTTCAGTATTCATACTAATCCTTTTATAAAATCTATTATAAACTTGAACAATATTTCGTAATTTTTTTTCTTATTTGAGATGTTAGTCCCGATAAAATATTTATACGTAAATCTTGAAACTCTTCAAGTTCTTTTGGACAATGTGCAAATGATGGAAAGTAATCTGATAAATCTTTGGTCAAGAGAATATCTTTTCCGATTAGACCTGCCTTTAAAGATGACATACGCCCGGCTAAATATTCATTTAAAGCAATATCATAAGCAGTATAGTAACCAATCACATTTTCATTAAGCTCAGAATTATTAACTTTATGAATGTAGATTGCTGCAACTCTATCAATATTTTCATTTTTTATAACGAGATATGCATCTGCATCTACTTCAATGTCATCACCTATTAAAATAAGTTGATCATCTTGAATTCGAGTAATGATATCATTTACAGCCGAAACCTTATAATCAAGTTTACTCTCTCCAGTAAAAATTTTTCTAAGATAGACATCTCGAATCTGAAGATCATGAAAATCAATAAACGAATCAACTCGTCTACTTAAAATTTCAGGAGAAGCAGAGAGAATATAAGTATCATTTGTATAATTCTCCATTTCTTTCAATAACTCAGGCATTCCTTTAAAAGCTTTTTTGCTAAACAAAGCATTTCTAATGGCAGCAGTTGTATTCGATACATTTGTTATTTTTAAAGTATCATCAAGATCTGTAATGACAGAATAATCTTTTCCAAAGGCAGTGAGGCCAAAAGTAATAAGGATTAAGCTAAAAATTATTTTCATAGAAACTCCATTTTCTCTCATGATTAAAATCCAAATTTATTTAGAATATATTTCTCTACTTCATCTAATTTAATTCTAACTTGTGCCATTGTATCTCTATCTCTAATTGTGACAGCTTCGTCATCGAGAGTATCATAGTCAATCGTAATACAGATTGGAGTTCCAATCTCATCTTGACGTCTATATCTCTTTCCAATATTTCCAGCTACATCGTATTCACATTTATATTTTTTCTGAAGTGACTTTAGAAGAGGAATAGCTTTTTCCTCTAAAGGCTCTTTTTTCATTAGTGGAAGAATGGCAATTTTAATTGGTGCCATTTCTGGTTTAAAGCCAAGAACGACTCTTTCTTCTTTTTCACCTGGATTTTCGACTCTATAAGCATCACATAATAATGCTAAGATATGACGATCACACCCAACACTAGTTTCAAGAACATATGGAATATATTTTTTATTACCATCAATTTGATCTACATAATTTAAATTTTTTCCGGAATGTTCTGCATGGCGACCTAAATCAAAATCTGTTCGAGAGTGAATTCCTTCCATCTCATCCCAACCAATTGGAAATTCGTATTCAATATCAAAAGCTGCATCAGCGTAATGTGCAAGCTCTTTTCCGTGATCATGCCATCTTAGTTTTTTAGGATCAAGACCTTGATCAATATGCCATTGCCATCTAATCTCTTTCCACTGCTCCATTGCCTCTTCTTGTGTTCCAGGCTTAATGAAATATTGCATTTCCATTTGTTCAAATTCTCTTGTTCTAAAAATAAAATTTCCAGGAGTGATTTCATTTCTAAAAGCTTTACCTATTTGTGCAATACCAAAGGGAAGTTTTCGTCTCATTGTTGTTTGTACATTTAAAAAATTTGTAAAAATACCTTGAGCTGTTTCAGGCCTTAAATAAACAATTGATCCTGAGTCTTTCACAGGTCCCATTGTCGTTTCAAACATTAAGTTAAAGTCTCTTGGCTCAGTAAATGAATCTTTTGCCTTACAACTTGGACAATTTGCTTTTAAATCAATTTTATCTGCTCTAAATCTTGCCTTACATTCTTTACAATCAACAAGTGGATCTGAAAATCCATCAACGTGCCCAGATGCTTTCCAAACTTGGGGATGCATAAGGATGGAAGCATCAACACCATCAACATCATCACGAAAAGTCATTGCCTTCCACCACGAATTTTTTACGTTTAATTTTAATTCAACTCCAAGAGGACCGTAATCCCAACAAGAACCAAGACCTCCATATATTTCTGAACTTTGAAATACAAATCCTCTTCTCTTACATAGGCTTACTAAATCTTGCATGTTTTCTAATTTTTTAATGTTCATATATATTCTCCGATTATTTAATCTAAATTATTATTGCGATTATAAAGTGCTTTAATCTCTGTGTTTGTAAGTAACTTTGACCAGAACCCTAATGAATCCAGACTTCCATCTAATACATCACCACCCCCACTACTTGAACATAGTGATAGAGTACTAGTAATTACAGCAGCAGGTGTACCAGATTGAGTATTGAAATAATTACCATCTACATATAGATCAACATTTGATCCACCATTACGAATGTTTAGTGAGAAGTGGTGCCATCCAGGGAAATTAACTGCGTCTTGAAAGTCATAACTGGTTCCATTCAAATGAATACGAACATCTGAATAATCATTTTCACAATCAATATTATCAAATTCTACATAATTAGAGCTATCTAGAAAGAGCACAGATTCATTATCTGCACAACCACCAGATGAGTTCGTTCCTTTATTCGCCCAAAAAGATATATTCCAACTATCACTAAGAGATAGACTCAGTGAAAAAGATCCAGAGATAAAATAGCCAGCACTTGCACCTGAACTACAATTTGTAGCAAGGCCAATTTTTCCGGATGTAGAACTTGTCGCAGCTGAATCTCCAAGAGAATATGCATTATTGATATCATCCCTAGAGACTCCATTACTCTCTTCAAGTTTAAAAAAAGCAATCAATGAGTCAAAGAGGTTTACACTTTGTTTCTCTTTAAAAAAGTCTTCATCAAGATTCGTTTCACCATTAGTAAGTGCCTTCAAAGCATTACATGAAATGAAACTAAATAAAATTGTTAGTATAAATAATTTTTTCATTTTAACTCCTAATCGAGATCGTTATTACCGTTATAAAGAGCATCTATTTCCTCTTGTGATAAATTTCGATTCCATATTCCAAAACTATCCATATTAGCATCAACATTAGGCGTCCATGCGATATCACTACAAATACTAAAGGTTGAGTCAAGATAGTTCTGCCCGTTTGTTACATTGGCAGTATAACCTTGAAAAACTCCATTTCTAAATATTGAGACACCAGTACTTCTTTGAATCGAGAAAACAAAATGGTTCCAGCTTCCAGTTGCTATTGTTGTCGATGTAGTAGTTGCATTTGCCCAGAAAGTAATATCAGAACTTCCAGACAAACTAATATTAAAGCCTGATGAGAAATCTGCAATTTTATCACCAGCATTAAAATTCTTTAAATAAATCCAAAAGCTTATTGTAAAATCAGTATTATTACCAAAGCTCATTCCATTTGAGCTGTTTAATGAAAAGCGGTTACTACTATCAATTGAAGTACAATTAATTGAATTTCCTCTTTTTCCAGAAGCCGAAGTAATAGCGCCAATATTATGTATTAAATCATTGAGTCCATTTACATCACTTCGATTACTTGTAGACCCCGTCTCATCAAATCTCCAAAATGAAACTAATCCATCACGAAGGCTCTGAACATTTCCTCCTTGGAAAAATTCTTCACTTAAATCTGTCTCCCCATTGGTCAAAGTCTTTAGAGCATTACAAGACATTAAAGATAAAAGTATTAAAAATAAATAAATCCTCATGATCTACATTCCTTCCATTTGAGTTAATTCATATAATTTTCTATATTCACTCTGGTTTTCAATTAATTCAAAATGTTTTCCTGACTCAACGATCTCCCCTTCTTTCATCACAATAATTCGATCATAATTTTGAATAGTTGATAGTCTATGGGCAACAGCAATAACAGTTTTATGGCCTGAAACTTTATCAAGAGCTTTTTGTACAACTTTCTCTGATTCATTATCAAGAGCACTTGTTGCTTCATCAAATAACAAGATGGGGCAATTTCTTAAAAATGCACGAGCAATCGTTAATCTTTGACTTTGACCACCCGAGAGCTTTGTTCCTCTATCACCAATATGAGTATTTAAACCATCCGATAATTTATTAATGAACTCATCAGCATAACTGACTTCCAAAGCATGTAAGACATCTTCATGACTATACTCTGCTCCTGCTTTTAAATTTTCTTCAACAGTATCATTAAATAAAAATATATCTTGAGAAACGAGTGCAAAAGCATTTCGAATTGATTCTAATTCGTATTCATTAATATTGATTCCATCAATTAAAATTTCCCCATGCTCAATATCATAAAGGCGAAGAAGTAAAGATATGAGAGTTGATTTTCCAGAGCCTGATAGTCCAACGAGAGCAACTTTCTCTCCCTTCGCAATTTTTAAATTGAAATTTTTTATAACGTCATCATCACCATAAGAGAAGGTAACATTTCTAAACTCGATTGATTCTCTAAATTCTGAGAATGGAATAGTTCCCTTATTTGTTTCTTCAGGCTCATTTAAAAGAGAAAAAATCCTATCTGCAGCAGCTCTTGCCTGATTAAGCTTTGTGTTTGCTTTTGAAAATCTCCTTACAGGATCCATAAACATTGCGAGAGCTCCCACAAAAGAAATAAATTCCCCAGCGGTAAGTCCACCTTCTTTTTGTCTAAAGTAAGCAATGACAATAACCGTTGCAAAAGCAAAAGCTCCAACAGTTTCAACCATTGGATGAGAATGCTCTTCTGCAGAATTACTTTTTTTCTTATGAGCTAAAAATAGATTTTGCGCTTCTTCAAATCGATTAATCATGTATTCTTGAAGATTAAAGGCCTTGATAATTTTCTGTCCAACTAATCCTTCAGCCGCATGATGAGTCATATTTGCTGTATCTGCTTGAGCTCTAGAGATATACCGCCTTATCCTCTTACCTGTGACCGAAAAGATGATAATAAAGAAGGGAAGAACAATAAAGATAATTAGTGTTAATTTCCAGTCATGATAAAATGCAACTGATAATAAGAATACTGCTGTAATAGGTTCTCTTATAATATCTAGGCCGTGCATAAAAGCTTCAGCAAAAACCGCAGTGTCATTTATCATCACAGATAATAAGTTTCCTTGCTTTGATTTTGAATAATATGTTGCGGATAGATTTTGAAATTTCTTATAAATTGCTTTTCTAATATCACAAGTCGCTCTATCCACTATCATTCTCATTCCAAAGAAATGAATGAATCTAAAAGGATAGTTTAATAAGGCAAGACCTATTAGTGTTGCACCTAATTGATAAGCATATGCTTCAGTTGAAGTTGGTGAAAAAATCCCATCAATTACATTTTTTACAAAGTAAGCCTGATAAGCTTTTATTCCTGCAATTGGAATTGCACAAATTGTCGCGAGTATCGCTAATTTAAGATGAGGCTTTATAAAAGGATATATTAATTTTAGTAATTGAAACATTCATAGATACTAGCTTTATTGCTTAATAATGAAAAGAAATTCACTCTCTTTACTCAATGCAAAATACAACAAAAAAATGACAAAGTTTCTGACATATTGTTTAATAAAAATTCATTAAAATTGGATTAGAAAATGAAAGTAAAAGCTATATTCTTTGATCGTGATGACACACTTATTCATGACTCGCACTATATGTACAAAAAAAATCAACTTCAGTTTATTGATGGAGTCTTTGAGATTCTACAAAAGCTTCAAGAAATGGAATATTTATTATTTATTGTCACAAACCAATCTGGTGTTGGCAGAGGATATTTCACAATAGAGCAAATGCATGAATTCCACGACTATTTCTTAGAAAAATTACTTGAGAAAAATATTCAAATAAAAGAGATTGCATTCTGTCCACATGCTCCGATTGAAAAATGTGACTGTAGAAAGCCAATGCCAAAATTAATTAATGATTTATGCCAAAAATACAATATTGACAAATCTCAGAGCATAATGGTCGGAGATAGAGAGAGTGATATTAGAGCAGGAGAAGCTGCGGGTGTTAAGACTTTTTTAGTGGAAAATAATAATTTAAATAATCTACTCAGCATCGTGTAATACTGGTGCTCTCCATTTTTCATTATATATCCACTCTTCAATAGACTTATATGGGCCTAAATCCGTTTTAGAATTTATATAATCTAAATCTGCAATATAATAAGTAACGATATCTCCATTATCTCCAATTGCACCAAACTCTTTAGTTTTAGGATTATAACTGACAATACCTCCCTTTGATTTAATCGTTAAAGTATCGCTGTTTGTCGCCGCCATAAATTTTTTTGATCGACGTAAATATTCTTCTCTCGATCTCATTG